>Ga0194129_10005484_pt1 | contig 16156 bp, 17 predicted proteins | sample TA2KigCa35mmetaG_FD_150862 | JGI IMG/M metagenome (GOLD analysis project Ga0194129, IMG submission 150862) | Freshwater microbial communities from Lake Tanganyika, Tanzania - TA2015038 Kigoma Deep Cast 35m | ecosystem: Environmental > Aquatic > Freshwater > Lake | place: Tanzania: Lake... | reverse complement strand
TCAAAATCACCTCCAAGAAGCGATCATAATAAGCTTCCAGAGCTTGATGCTCTTCCCCATAGGCAATCACGGTGATTGGCCTTGGCCGACCTGAAGCACGCAGGAAGTCGAGGGCCTGGTACAACCTCGTATCCTGCGGACCACGATTGACGAGATAGGGCAAAAGCTCTGGCACAGGCTTGCGCTGGATGCCGGCCGCCCCCGCCACGCCCGAGCGCCGCCCCTCCTCCGCCAGCCCCCTCAGGGCCCGCTCCACCTCCAGACCCAGATGGTCGGGGTTGCGCACCTTCCGCACGATGAGGCCCTCCCCTCCGCTCAAGCGCCGCCGAAAGATTTCCTGGCGAGGGCCGTGGACCAGGTCTCGGATGGCGTCAGCCGGCAGCCCCAGCGCACTCCCAGGGCTGCTGTCCAACAAAAAAACCAGCCGGTGCATCCCCTTGGCGGAGGCGGTTTCAAATTCCAGCTCGGTGTACGAGATGTCGGGCCGATCGCGCACCGGTGAGCCGTATTGGAAACCGATGATCGCCACATACACATCACATCCCTGCACCTCCCGCTCGCACACCGCTGCGGCTGGTCGGTCCTCCGCTCTGAACCGGGCCATGTCGACAGGGCAATGGCCCTCCGCCTTCACCGCCTCCTCCGCTGCCGCCACGTAAGACAGGCCCCGCTCTGGATAGCGCCGCAACTCCGAGGTATGCGAAAGAAACACCCGCCAACGGCCACCTTCCGGCAGAGGGCCGGGCGGCGGCGTCTCACCCCGCTCTCGGGGAGAGCTGTTGTTTCGGTCGCTGGCGGATGAACTCAGCGCGGGGGCGAATGGCTGGGCCCAGGGTAAGGGCGCCGCACCGACCGCGTCAGCAGAGCTCGCGGCCGAGCAGGAGGTCGCGGGCGCCGTTCACCAGCTGCATCGTGTCGTGCTCGCCGCCGCGATCGGGGTGGTGCTCGGCGGCGCAGCGCTTCCAGGCCTGATTCACCTGCAAAACCGTCAACCGGCCGGCGAGGGGCAGATGCAGACGCTGGCGTGCCACGATCGCCTCCAGGGAGGGGTGCTTGCCGAGGGGACCCCAATCGCCCTTGCTCAGGGTGGGCTGACGCTTGCGGCCACCCTTGCGGGGCTGGCCTTTTCGCGCCTGCCCCCGCTCCGAACCGCCCGCCCCGAAGCCTCGTCGCTCCTCGGCGGGCGGCGGCTCGCGGACCTCGGGGGCCAGCAGGGCCAAGCCCGAAGGGCTGGGGGGCGTCGGATCGCGGCGGTTCGGAGACATGAGCCCTGGGAAGTGGCTCCAGCTTGCCGGTGCGCAGGCCTCACCCGCCAGTGCGCAGACGACACCGGCGCGCCAACTCCATGAGAAACCATTCACAACCTGTTACAATTCACTCAACACACCTTCACCTGGGGTTTCCCGCCATGGGCACCGACTACACCGCCGCCATCGCCTCCCTCTTCGGCCTCGTGGCCCTGCTCACCGGCATGACCGTGTTCGTGCTCACCCGCCCCAGCGATCTGGCCCCCCTGCGCGACCGTTGAGCTCCCCTCCGGTCTCCTTCCATCCGCAGCGTCCTTGAGGGTGGAACGACCCGTGGGGTGAAAATGCTGGAAACATTGTCTCCACAGGCGTTCTCGCGCCAGTGGAATTGCGCTTTGTTTCACCCGCGCAGCTAAACCTGACGTCCCTGGGAGGCTCTGCCCATCCTGCGGGGATGTTGGTGTACCTCCGGCATGTTTGAACACCTGTCCTTGTTGTCGGCCACTCCTGGCGAAGGGCGACACCGTCGTCCAGCGGCGCTGCTCACGGCCATCGGCTTGGCGCTCCTTGTTCACCTAGTGGCTCCCGCCAGGGCGGAGGTGCTTTACAGCCTGGACACCCGCTGCGCCCTGCGCGACGCTGCTCCCGTTCCCTGCCGAGTGGAGGTCCTCAACGAGGCCGGGGCCACGCTCTACCGCCACACCATCGCCGGGGCCACCCACACCCTGCGCATCAGCGACCAGCCCGCGCGCTTCAGCCTCCAGGAGCCCGGCCGCACCAGCTGGACGCCCCTGCGCAACGCCGCCGTGCGGTTCTCCACCAACACCCTTTGCCTCAACGACACCGACCTGTGTGTCGTCAACCCCAACTATCTGAACAGCCTGCTGCAGGAGCGGCCTGACTTTCGCAGCCGCGATCTCGTGCGGGTGCATTTCGCCGCCAACGGGCGCGTCGTCCTCCTTTGCTACGACGGTGGTTGCGACCTGATCAAGGCGCAGCGGGAGGGCAAGTGATGGCCCGATCCCGGCCCGTTCAACCCTTGCTGAGCCTGGCGACCACCGCTCTGCTGGCGACGGCCAGCACCCTTCCCGCCATGTCCCTCGCCAGCGGCTCGGATCCCTCCACCCCGGCAGCCCCCACCCTCCTGGCCCGCGGCGGCGGCGGACGTGGCGGGGGCGGCGGAGGCGGCAGGGCCGGCGCGCGCACGGGATTCAGCGGCGGCGGCTCCTTCACCCGGGGTGATCGCCAACCCAGCGGCGGCTTCAGCAGCGGGGATCGTCTCAACCGCGTCGGCAATCCCTCCCTCCGGCAACCGATCAGCCGACCGGCGGGCAACCGCAACCTCAACCTCAACCGCGACGGCAACCGCACGGGCGATACGTTCAACCGCACGGGCGATCGCAACCTCAATCTCGGTGACCGCAACCTCAACCTTGATCGCGGCGACCGCAACCTCAACGTCGATCGCGGGGATCGCAACCTCAACGTCGATCGCGGCAATCGCTCGATCCAGGTGAATCGCGATTGGAACCGACAGGTGAACATCGGCGACATCAACCTCCATCCGGGCTGGGCACGGCCGGGTTGGGGGGTGGCCAGGCCCTGGAACTGGGGCTGGTATGGCGGTTGGAGCCAGCCACCCTGGGGGTGGTGGGGAGCCCGGGCCGCCGCCTGGGGGATCGGCACCCTGGCGACGGCGGCGATCCTCAATGCCGCCGTGAACGAGGCCGTCAGCAACGATGTCACCTTCATCGTCGTCCCGAACAGCGACTACCAGCTGCAGTTCGGCACGGTGCAACCCACCGGCAACGGCTCCGTGACCTTTGTGGTGACGGAAGCTGGCACCAGCTGGCAGCTGACGGCCGACTGCAACGCCGGCACCCTCAACGGTCGCCTGCCCAACTCCTCCCAAGAGGCGGAGTTGCTCAATGCCGCCTGCCAAGTGGCCTTCGGGCAGGCCAGCTGAATCCGCCGCGAAGGGTCCCCCGCGAATCCCCCGATGAATCTCACCAACGAGCTCGCCAAGGAACGCAACCGGGAGGCGGCGGAACGCACCCTGATGGCCTGGATTCGCACGTCCCTGTCGCTGATCAGCTTCGGGTTCGGCGTGGACAAGGTGATCGGCGCCATCAACCGCAGCCGCTGGGGCGACTCCGCCCGCGCCGACCTCTCCGTGCGGCTGATGGCCATCGCCTTCATCGTCACCGGCATCGGCGCCCTCGCTGCGGCCACCCTCCAGCACAAGCGCATCCTGCGGCGACTGCGGCACGATGAATTCGTCTATCACGAACACACGTCCCTGGGCATCGCCACCGCCGTGGCCCTGATGACCATCGGCGGCCTTTGCCTGTTCATCCTCATTCGAGGAGCCAGGACATGATTGCCGCCCTCCAGGACGTCCTCGAACCGCTCGGCACGGCCACCCGACTGCTGCTGGAAGCCCTCTCCGTGCTCACGGTGCTCTACGGCCTCGTGGCCCTGAGCCGCCAGGCCATCGCCCGTCGCGGCCGCCACCGTCACCTGCCCGAACGCCCCTCCAACCTGGCGCGCCTCACCTTCGGCAGCTGGCTGGCCCTGGCCCTGGAGTTCCAACTCGCCGCTGACATCGTCGCCACCACCATCAGCCCCAGCGAAACCAACCTGATCCAGCTGGGCGTCATCGCCGTGATCCGCACCGTGCTCAATGTGTTTCTGGGCAAGGAAATCGAGGCGGAACTGCGCTGGGAGGAGCAGGGCTCCCGCCGCGCCGCCGCTCGCGGCCTTGCGCCCTCCAGCGCCGCGCCGCCCTCCAGCTCCATGCCGCCCCCATGACCCTCGCCACCCTGCTGCTCCTGCTGATCAAGATCAGCCTGATCAGCCTGATGATCGCCCTGGGCCTGCAGTTGCGGCCCCATCAACTGATGGCGCAACAGCGGCGGCCCTGGCTGGTGCTGCGGGTGGTGCTCGGCTCCTGCGTGCTCGTGCCCCTGGTGGCCTTGCTCCTGCTGAAACTTCCCTGGGCCCTCCAGCTCTCCCCCGGCGCCCGTCTGGGGATCGCCTTGATGGCCCTCAGCCCCAGCGCCCCCCTCACCCTGCGGAAAGCCGGCGCCAAAGGCGGCGACGCCAACCTGGCCGCCGTGCTGCAGGTGGTCGCCGCTCTGCTGGCCGTCGTGTCGATCCCCCTGCTCAGCGACCTCTTCCGGGCGGTGTTCCAGGTGCGGGGCTGGGACCTGCGACCCGGCCCTGTGGCTCTGCAGGTGGGCCTGGTGCAGGTGCTGCCCCTCAGCGTCGGCCTGCTGCTCGGACGCTGGAAACCGGAACTGGGGGCCCGCTGGGCGGCCCCCATGCAGTCGATCGCGCTGGGAATCAATCTGACGGTGGTGGGAATCATCCTGGTGCAGGTGCTGCCGAAACTCAGCGCCTTCCTGGCCAGGAATCCCCTGGTGATCCCCGCCATGGCGGCGATGACGGCGGCCGCCCTGGCCCTGGGCTACGGGCTGGGCGGCGCCGATCGCAACGAGCGCCTCACCTGCGCCGTGGTGACCTCCATGCGCAACCCGGGACTGGCCCTGCTGTTTGCCGCCAGCCACGGCAGCACCGTTCCCGGGTTGAAGCTCGCGATCGTCACCTACCTCCTGGTCACCCTCCTCGGCTCCATCCCCTTCCTGCGCTGGGCCAACCGGCCAACACACGCCTGAGGACGGTTCCTTCCAACACACGCCTGAGGGCGGTTCCTTCAAACACACGCCTGAGGGCGGTTCGGATCATTGCCGGGTTTGACGCGGCACCAGATCCAACAGCTGCATCACGGCCGCAGCCGCAGCGGCCACGTAGGTGAGGGCCGCCGCGTCCAACACCTGTTTCACCCCATCCGCCTCGGCGCGGGTGGACACGATGCCAGTGCTCGCCAGCACGGCCTTCGCCCGGTTGGAGGCATTGAACTCCGTCGGCAGGGTGATCAGCTGGAACAGCACCACCGTGGCGAACAGGCCGATGCCGATCCACATCAACAGCGGCGCAAAGGCCAGCTGCCGCAGCAGGATTCCCGCCAGGAACGGGAAGAACCACAGCGTGCTGCCCACATTGCACAGGGGCACGAGGGCCGATCGCCACACCAGGGGGACATAGCCCACCTTGTCCTGGATGGCATGGCCCGCTTCATGGGCCGCCACGGCGATGGAGGAGATCGAACGACCGTCGTGGACGTGGGGAGAGAGGCGCAGTGCCTTGGCCAGGGGGTCGTAATGGTCGCTGAGGAAGCCCTGGTGACGCTCGATCTTCACCCCCTGCACGCCGGCGCTGCGCAACACGGCTTCCGCAGCCTCGGCGCCGGTGAAACCGGAGCGCACGCCCACCTCGGCAAAGCGCTGGAAGGTGGACTTCACGCGCCATTGGGCCCAAAGGCTGAACCCCAGGGCCGGAAGGGTGAGAAGCAGGGATTGGGTATCAAAAAACATGGCTGAGCGACTGGAAGCGTCGAAACAGAATGTGTTTTGAGGATATGCACAATCGCGCCGGTATGCGGGGGCGAGGCCGGGCGGTCGCCGGACGGATCACCGCCGCCGGGCCGTCAGGCGACCGATCAGAAAGCCCAGCGGCGCACCGACCACCAGCCCGACCAGCCCCCCCTGCACCCGCAACAGCTGCCGCCAGAGAAAGGGATTCACCTGCCACACCACCCCCGGCAGCAGGGCGAGGCCCGCCACAACGATCAGGCCGAACACCAGCGCCAACAGGGCCGGGAGGGAAAACAGCTGCCCCAGGCCAGCGGCGGGGCGGCGGGTGGGAGAGGAACCGCGATCAACCATCGGAACACTGGAGACAGGTCACCCCTCCATGGTGCCCTCAGGTGGCCAGGAGCGCCTCCACGAACTCATAGCTGTTGAAGGGACGCAGGTCACGGAGGCCCTCCCCGGCCCCGATGAAGCGAATCGGCAGGCCCACCTCGCGGCAGACCGCCACGGCCACGCCGCCCCGGGAGCTGCCATCCAGCTTGGTGATCACCACCCCGGTGAGGCCTGCCGCCTTGGCGAACGCCATCGCCTGCCGCAGACCGTTCTGGCCCTGGCTGGCATCGAGCACCAGCAAGGATTCCACCGCCGCCTCTGGCGCCAGCTTGTCCACGATGCGGCGAACCTTGCTGAGCTCTTCCATCAGGTTGTGCTTTGTCTGCAGGCGGCCGGCCGTGTCAACGAGCACCAGCTCCGTGCCGTTGGCCTTCGCCGCGCCAATGGCGTCGTAGACCACGGCGGCGGGATCTGCATTGGGACTCGGATTGGCGATGACGGGCACCGCGCTGCGCTCCCCCCAGATGCGCACCTGTTCCACGGCGGCGGCCCGGAACGTGTCCGCCGCAGCGATCAGGCAGGTGTAACCGCTGCGCACGGCGAGATTGGCCAGCTTGCCGAGGGTGGTGGTCTTGCCGACCCCGTTGACACCCACCAGCAACCAGATGTTCAGCCGATCCCGTTCCGGCACGAGGAGCTCCTGGCCGCTGGCCTGGATGGGCTCCTCCAACAGCTCGCGCAACTGTTCTTTCAAGAAACGAAGCCCTTCGCTGGCCTCCACCACCTCCTGGTTGAGGCGGGCGCGCAGGGCCTCGATCACCTGATCGGTGGCTTTCACCCCCACATCCGCCCGCAGCAGGGAGGACTCGAGATTGTCCAGCACCTCGGGCGTCAGGGGGTCATCGCCGAGGGTTTCCAGCAGCTGGCTGACAAAGCCGCGACGGGTCTTCTCCAGGCCGCGCCGCAGACGCGTCAACCAGTCGATCTCCTCCAGGGTCACCTGATCCGGACGGCGACCCTGGGCGGCCAACACCTCCGCCGACCAGGTGAACACCTCGTCAAAGTCGCCCAGGCGCGGTTCAATCGCTTCGTCGGTCCGAGCGGAGGGGGAGGCCTCCGACGCCCTCGGGGGGTCAGGGACGACGGGCTCTGCAGAGACCTCTGTGGCGAGGAGCTCGCGCTGGCGCAGCTGGCGCGCCGCCGCCGCCCGCTCCAGCAGCGACAGCGGCGCGGCCGGGGCCTCAGCCTCAGCCTCAGCCTCAGCCTCAGCCTCAGCCACAGGTTCTGGCACCGCCCGGGGCTCCGGCGCGGTCTGGACGGCGGCCGGAAGGTCCGGGGCGACGGCTTCGGCGACCGGGAGGTCCGAGACGGCTTCGGCGTCGGGGACCGGCGGGGGGGAGTCCTCCCGGGGCTCGGGTGCTGAGGGCTCCGTTGCCGGGGGCTCGGCCTCGGCCTGGCGAGCGGCCTGCTGCTCCGCCTTCAGCCGGGCGTAAGCCTCCCGCGCCCAGGCCAGGGCGTCGCTGTCGATGCCGGGCGCGGAGGGTGCCGCCGGCTGGGGCGTGGCCGGCTGAGGCGAAGCGGTCTGGGTAGAGACCTGCTGGGAGGAAGCCGGCTCAACGGCTGGGGGAGCCGGGGCGGTGGCAGCGGCATCAGCAGCTGGAGGCCCCGAGGCCTCGGCGTAATCAGCGGACTCAGCGGAATCAGCGGACGGGGGGGCGGCGGGCTCCTGTGGGGGAGGGGCGGTGGTGTCCGCCTTCGCCAGCCGACGTTGGAACCAATCAAAGACCATGACGTTTCAGACCCTCGCGGCGGTGAAGCGACCCAGAACGCCATTGATCATGCGTCGTCCCTGCTCATCGCTGTAGCGCTTGGCCAGCTCCACCGCCTCGTTGCAGGCCACGGCGGAAGGGGTGTCGAAGCTTTCGAGATCCACCACCGCCAGGCGCAGGATGTCGCGATCGATGCGGGGGAGCCGCGTCAGGCGCCAGCCCTCCATCACCCCGTCCAAACGGGCGTCGATGGCCTGCCGATCGCGGAGCACCGCCCGCGCCCGGTCCAGAGCCCCGCGTCGCACGACCTCTTGATCAGCCAGCATCAGCAGCCGCGGAATCTCCAAACAGGCGGACAACCGATTGAGGGCCTGCTCCGCCTGGGCGATGCCATGGCGCAGATGCTCCCGCACCTTGGGGACCTGGGCCTCGGGTCCCGCCTGCAGCTCGCTGTCCAGCAGATCTTGCTGCGCCCGGGCGAGAGCCTCCGCCGAACGATCGAGGCCATCGCGCACGTGCTCGGCGAGGCTGGCCAGGGCTTTTTCCAACAAACCCAGCAGCGTCGTGTCGGAGGGAACGGAGACGGCTCCGCGATCCGGGAGCTGGGCGAGCAGAAGCAGGGCCAGTTCACGGGAGAGGCTGCGGCTCTGCATCAGGACAGCTGGGGGGCGCGGAGTTGGGCCAGGAGACTGGAGAAGCTCCTGGTGGAGGAGGTTTCGCGATCATCCGGACTGACGATGCCCGCCGAGATGATGGTGCGGAAGGCGTCTTCCACGCTGAGCTCAATGTCGCGCACGGACCGCTCCGGCACGACCGCGTACCAGCCCGTGGTGGGATTGGGGGCGGTGGGGATGAAGACGCTCAACATGGTCTCCTGAAAATCAGACTGGATCGACGCCCCGAGCACACCGGTGACAAAACCGATGGCATACAGGCCTTCCCGGGGGTATTCGACCAGCACGACCCGACGAAAGCGGGAGGAGTTGTCGCGCAGGAAGGTTTCCAGCAGTTGCTTGAGGGTTTTGTAAACCGAGCCCGCCAGCGGAATCCGCTGCAGGGTGCCCTCTCCGAATTCCAGAAGCCAACGGCCCACGATGTTGCGGGCCATCAGGCCGATCAACAGGATCCCCAGAAGGGGAACCAGCAAGCCCAGACTGAGATTGATCAGTTCCTGGAGAAGCGGGTTGAGGGTGTTGAAGGGATTGAACTGCTTCGGGATCGACGTGAGGAAGGCCAGAACGAAGCGACTGACCGTGGTCGCCAGCCAGATCGTGGTCGCCAGCGGGATCACCACGAGCAGACCGGCGATCAGATCATTCTTCAGATCCTCCTGAAGGCGCGATCCGAAGGGTTGCTGATCTGGTCTGGGACTGGAAGGGACCAAGACCGAGGAGGCAAGGGCAGGCTTTTAAGGTAGCTCTGAGCCGGCGCCCTCAAAGGACGCTGCCCAGGCAGAGCAGGGTGAAGGCCACGATCAGCACGATCGCTCCGATGGAGGTGCCGTAGCGCCGCTGGTTCAGGGCCAGCTCACCGCCTTGCTTGGCCTGCTTGAACTGGTCCTCCATTTGTTGGAGCTGACGATCGACAAACGCCCGAGCGGTCTGGAGCTTCTGGGCGTCCGAGGCCCCTGGCGGGATCTGACCAGCGCTCTCCGCCTGCCGCACCAACTGTTGGAGCACCTGGGGATTCTTGCTCTGTTCGCGCGCCATCTCCAACTGACCCTGCTTGGCGGTGATCTGTTGTTCCGTCTGCTCCTGCATCATCCGGTCGCCGCCAAACACGATCGGCAGGGCCGCCGTGAGCAGCACGGCCATCAGGCCGCTGAGGATGCACACCACCCAAAGAAGGCGGGATCGGCCCAGGGCTTCCTGATGATCGAGACGACCCGAGACATACATGAACAGCAGACCCACCAGGGCCATGGGCGATTCCTTGGTCAGACGCTCCACCACCAGCTGCCGGAACGGCTCCGCTTGCCAGTCCCAGAGCGCGAGGACAGCGAGCATCTGCAGAACGGTCAGAACCACAAGCGTGATGCCGATCCAGCGCAAAATGGGGCTGAAACGATCTGAAGAAGCGATGGCCACTGACACTTGCCGCAGTAGCGTGACTTTACCCACCAGCGGGGTTTGATCCCCTATGGGAACGCCTTTTGCGCTGGCGGAAGAGCTCAAATCCCAGGCGCGCGCCCTCGGATTCGACCCTGTGGGCCTGGCCTCCGTGCCCGGAAGCTCTCGCCTGCCCCTGCGCCAGGCGGCGCTGGAGCGCTGGTTGGAGGCGGGATACCAGGCCGACATGGGCTGGATGGCCGATCCGCGGCGCCGCGCCATTGAGGCGCTGCTGCCGGGAGTGCGCAGCGTGGTGGCCGTGGCCCTCAGCCATCACGTGCGGGCCAGACCTCGGGCCGGCAGCCTGCGGGTGGCCCGCTATGGCTGGGGGCGGGACTACCACCGCGTCATCCATCAGCGGCTGCGCCGCCTGGGCCGCTGGCTGGAAGCCCGCGTTCCCGGCGGTCGCTGGCGGGCCTGCGTGGACAGCGCGCCCTTGATGGACAAGGCCTGGGCTGAGGAGGCTGGCCTGGGCTGGATCGGCAAGAACGGCAACCTGATCCATCGTCGGCGGGGCTCCTGGCTGTTGCTGGGGCATCTGCTCACCACCGTGGAGCTGCCGGCGGACCGGCCCTCGCCCTCGCTCTGCGGGGGCTGCAGCCGTTGCATCAGCGCCTGCCCCACCGGAGCGATCCGCGAACCCTTCGTGGTGGATGCCAGACGCTGCATCGCGTATCACACGATTGAAAATCGAGAGCCCCGGCTGCCGGACTGGCTCCCGCCCCACCTCCAGGGCTGGGTGGCCGGCTGCGACATCTGCCAGGAGGTGTGCCCCTGGAACCGGCCGGATCTGCCGGAGTCGCCTGAGGCGGATCTGCAGCCGCGGCCTTGGTGGCTGGCGCTCAATGGCGAGGAGGCCCTCACCTGGACCGAACAGGAGTGGGATGAACGCCTGCGGGCCTCCGCCCTGCGACGCATCCAACCGTGGATGTGGCAACGCAACATCCAGGCGGCGCTGGATGCGGGGAGATCCAGTCCCTAAGCTTCGTTACATCCGTAAAACTTCCGTGGGCCGTCGCCTCAGGCGCTTGCTTTTCCCCGTCGTCCTGGGACTCTTGACCACCTTGGGAACCCCGGCGCGGGCCGTGGTTCCCTATGTGTTCCTCCCCTCCGAGAAGGGCCTGCGCGAGGCGGGTCTGGGGATTGCCGAGGAAGCCGTTCAGATGCTCCGGCTGGGCCAGCCGGAGTACGCGGCCCGGTTGGCGGAGCTCACGGTGCGCCTGCTGCCGAACGACCCTCGCGGCTGGGTGCTCCTGGCGGAGGCTCAGCTGCGTGACAACAACTCCAAGGAAGCCCTCAAGGCTCTCGCCCGCGCCAAGAGGCTGGATCCGAACAATCCCGGCATCTGGTTCGCCGAAGGGGCCCTGGCCCTGCGCAATGGCAAGCCGGCCGAGGCCCTGGATCTGATTCAGAAGGGACTGCGCCTGGACGGGCGGAACGCCGGAGCCTTGTTTGATCTGGGCAATGCCCACATCCTTCTGAACCAGCCGGATCCGGCCCTGCGCGCCTTCGAGCGGGCCGCCTCCCTGCGGGCCAACTTCTGGGAAGCGATCAACAACCAGGGGCTCGTGTTGTACGAGCGCGGCAAGGATCAAGAGGCGATGCGTCTCTGGCGCAAGGTGCTCACGATCAAGCCCTCCGTGGCTGAGTCCTCCCTGGCCCTCGCCGCCGCCCTCCACAATGGTCAACCCGCCCTCAAGGAGGACGCCTTCCGCTTGGCGGAATCGGCCCTGGCGGATGATCCCAACTACGTGAAAGAGGAGTATCAGAAAGAGCAGCTCTGGGGACCGCGGTTGCGCGAGGCCGCCGGCCGACTTCTCGCCGAACCCTCCCTCCGACCGGCGGTGGAGAGAGCCAAAGCCAATGCCACAGGCACCCAGGAGGCGGAGTGAGGCCAACGGAGGAGATGGCTTCGCCTCGGGGGGTGATGACCGTTGAATCTGTAGGCTGACCCCCGTCGTCCGCCCCACCTTGCCAGCACAGGATGGCCGACACACGCTCAGGCAATCGCAAGGACCCGGGAAACGATCCCGATAACGATCAGCGGATCGAGCCGATCGCCTTGCACCAGGAGATGCAGCGCTCCTACCTGGAGTACGCGATGAGCGTCATCGTCGGGCGGGCCCTGCCCGATGTGCGCGATGGCCTGAAGCCGGTGCAACGGCGCATTCTTTACGCCATGCACGAGCTCGGGCTGACCCCGGATCGGCCCTACCGCAAGTGCGCCCGCGTGGTGGGGGACGTGCTGGGCAAATACCATCCCCACGGCGATCAAGCCGTGTATGACGCCCTGGTGCGGTTGGTGCAGACCTTCTCCAGCCGCCACCCCCTGCTGGATGGCCATGGCAATTTCGGCTCGGTGGATGATGATCCCCCGGCGGCCATGCGCTACACGGAAACCCGTCTGGCGCCGATCGCCAATGAGGGCCTCCTCGATGAGATCGGCAACGACACGGTGGCCTTCACCGCCAATTTCGATGGCTCCCAGCAGGAGCCTGCCGTCCTGCCGGCGCAATTGCCCTTTCTGATCCTCAATGGCTGCAACGGCATCGCGGTGGGCATGGCCACAAGCATCCCGCCCCACAATCTCGGCGAGGTGGTCGATGCCCTCATCGCCCTGATCCGCCAGCCCGACCTCTCCGATGAGAAGCTGCTGGAACTTGTTCCCGGACCTGATTTTCCAACCGGTGGCGAGGTGCTCCTCGGCGCTGGCGTGCGCGACACCTATCTCACCGGCCGGGGCAGCATTCCGATGCGCGGGGTGGCGCACATCGAGGAGGTGCAGCCGGGAAAGGGTCGCCATCGGCGCGGCGCTGTGGTGATCACCGAGCTGCCCTATCAACTGAGCAAGGCGGGCTGGATCGAGAAGCTGGCCGAGATGGTCAACGACGGCAAGATCATCGGCATTGCCGACATCCGCGATGAAAGCGACCGGGAGGGCATGCGCATCGTTGTCGAGGTGCGGCGCGATGCGGACTCCAGCAAGGTGTTGGCGGAGCTCCAGCGGCGCACGGCGCTGCAGAGCAATTTCGGCGCGATCCTCCTGGCGCTCGTCAACGGCCAACCCCAGCAGCTCAGCCTGCGCCAGCTGCTGGATCAGTTCCTCGACTTTCGCGAGCACACTCTCATCCGCCGCACCCGCCATGCACTCAAGCGCTGCGAAGACCGGCTGGAGGTGGTGGAGGGGCTGATCAAGGCCCTGGCCCGCCTGCAAGAGGTGATCGCCATGATCACCGCCGCCAGCGATGCCGCGGCCGCGAAGGCCAGCCTGCAGGTGCACCTCGACCTGAGCGATCGCCAGGCCGACGCCGTTCTGGCCATGCCCCTGCGGCGGCTGACCAGCCTGGAGCAGGAAAGCCTGCGGCAGGAGGCCGGCGACCTGAGCAAGGAGCAGGCGGAACTGCGCCACCTGCTGGATGACCGTCCCACCCTGCTGGACACGATGGTGCGGGAGCTGCGGCACCTGCGGAAGCGCTACGCCACCCCCCGGCGCACCCGCCTGGTGGAAGGGGGCGATGCCGTGATGGCTCAGCGCGGCGCTGCGGCCCGACCCTCCACCGAGGAGCAGCGCCAGCAGGCCCTGGATGCCCTGCCGGCGGAAGCGCGAGTGCTCATCCAGGCGGATGGCCACGTGCGGATCCTCTCCGCCCAACAGGCGAGCCGGATGAAGCTGGAGGAGATGACGGAAACGGCGGAAGGGCCCGCCCCGCCCCGGATCCTTCTGCCCGTTGATCCGCCGCCCGCCCTGCTCGCCTTCACCGCCGACGGCCGGGTGGCCCTGGTGCGCTGGGAATTCGCCGCCCAGCAACAGGGTCCTCTGGAGCGTTTCCTGCCCGAGAGTCTGGCGGACGAAGCGGTGGTGCAGGTGGTGCCGCTGCGGAGCAACACCCACAGCAGCTTGGGCCTGCTCAGCAGCGATGGACGCTTCAAGCGCCTGGCCATCGAGGAGTTTCAGGATCTGTCCGGTCGGGCCGCCACCGTGCTGAAGCTCAAAGAGGGGGTGACCCTCAAACGGGTGGTGGCCTTTGGCGACAACGATGAGTTGGTGGTGGCCAGCAGCACGGGCCGGCTGCTGCGGCTGGCGGTGAATGACGCCAACCTGCCGCTGTTGGGCCGCATCGCCCAGGGGCCCCAATTGATGCGCCTGCTTCCCGGGGAGGAGGTGGTGGGCGCGGCGAGCGCGCAAGGCGGCGGGGAGGTGTTGCTGGCGAGTCGCCTCGGGCAATTGAAGAAGCTGGGGGTGGAGAGCCTGCGGCTCTGTCAGCGGGGCGATCTGGGCCAGATCGGCTTGCGCTTCCTCCAGCGAGCCGATCAGCTGGTCGACCTGCGGGCGGCCGAAGGGAGCGTGGTGGGCGTGCGGCTGAGTGGTCGAGAGGGGCGCCACCTGCGCTGGAGCGTGGCCCAGCTCGCCCGGGAGGATGGCTCCACACCGGGGATCCAGCTGCCCCTGCGGGCCGGGGAAAGCGTTGTGGAACTGTTGCCTCTGGTCACCGCTCCCTGACGCGCTTAAGGTGCCCCTCCCTGGCGGAGTGCCGATGCGACCGATCCCTCACCGATGGCCCGGAGCGGGTCGCGCGGGTCTGGTCGTCGGTGGCGCCGCGCTTCTCGTGGGGGTGGGCCTGATCTGCCTTCCGGGACAGTGTCTGTCTCGGGGAAAAGCGGAAGCACCCAGCCGTGAGGCCACTCCGGAGCGCGTGGTGGCCCCGCTGCCGTCAGATGCGGCGCTGCCCACCAGCGCCGACGGTCGCCATTACCCCCTGCTGCCCCCGGACGCGACGAGCCTCGCGGCCCTGCTGGCGGCCGTGGAGGAGGCCCTGCGAGATCCCGCCACCCCCGCCGAGCAGCTGCCGCGGCTGGGTCACCAGCAACAGGTGATCTATCGGGTGTTGTCCCATCGCCGGGCGCTCGCCGACCAGGTGCGGGCGGCCCTCCCCGCGCGCTGGCAAACGGTGTTGGAGCGCCACTTGGCGGCGCGGCGGGAATTTCTCGCCATGCATCGGGGACAGCGCACCCTCACCCTGCCGAGCTGGCGCATCCGCTCCCCGGAACCTCCCGAGCAACTGCTGAGCTACTACAAAGAGGCGGCGGCGGCCACAGGCATCCCCTGGGAGGTGCTCGCCGCCGTCAACCTCGTGGAGTCGGGCATGGGTCGGCTGGATGGGATCTCCGTGGCGGGGGCCCAGGGACCGATGCAGTTTTTGCCCACCACCTGGGCGGAGCCAGGCATCGGCAAGGGCGACATCCGCAACCCCCGTGACGCCATCCACGCCGCCGCCCGTTATCTCGTCCGGCGCGGTGGCCCCGGCAATCTCAAGAAAGCCCTGTGGGGCTACAACAACAGCGACCACTACGGCAGGGCCGTTCTCCATTACGCCGCCTTGATGAAAGACGACCCGGCCGCCTTTCGCGGGCTGTATCACTGGGAGGTGCACTTCGCGTCCGGCGCGGGAGATCTCTGGCTTCCGGTGGGCTACAACCAACCCCGCCCGATCCCGGTGGCCAGCTATCTGAAGCAGGTGCCCGCCAGCGCGCCTCCCCCGGGCTCCTCGGGGTATTGAGGCCCCAAAAACCAAGGCCCCAAAGAAGCATGACACGCCAACGCCTGAACCATCGCCAGTCCTCCGCGCCGCCCGGCCGCTGGCTGGGAGGGGTCGCCCTGGGGCTCGCCCTGGCCCTGGCGATGGGTGGAGCCAGCCGCGGCTGGACCGCCCCCAACCCCGCGCTCCCCTCGGCGAGCCCGCTTCCCACGACGCCGCTACCGCCGGCGGCGCCCGTTTCTCCAGCGGGGCCCATGCCCCCGGCGGAACCCATCCCCCTGGAGGGGCCGGCCGGCCAGCGGCTGCTCCTGCGCGCCAGCGCCCGCGCGGACCACGGCCCCCTGGCGCAATGGTTCGAGACCCAGGCCAACCTGGCCTACTGCGGCGTGGCCAGCGCCGTGATGGCGCTCAACAGCCTGGCGGTGCCGGCGCCGCCGGTGCCGGGGTATGGCACCTACCGCTTCTGGACCCAGACCAACGCCTTCGCGATCCCCGGCAGCCAAGGTTTTGTGCGGCCTGAAACGGTGGCGCGGGAGGGGATGACCCTCACCCAACTGCACGGCTGGCTGGCCGGCACCCCCGGCCTGGTGGTGGAGCGCTTCCACGGGGATCAACTCAGCCTGGCGCAGTGGCGCGCCCTGTTGCGCCGCTCGCTCCAGGACCCCGACGATCGGCTGCTGGTGAACTACTTCCGCCCAGCCCTGGGCCAGCGGGGCGGGGGCCACATCT
>Ga0194129_10005481_pt1 | contig 16157 bp, 13 predicted proteins | sample TA2KigCa35mmetaG_FD_150862 | JGI IMG/M metagenome (GOLD analysis project Ga0194129, IMG submission 150862) | Freshwater microbial communities from Lake Tanganyika, Tanzania - TA2015038 Kigoma Deep Cast 35m | ecosystem: Environmental > Aquatic > Freshwater > Lake | place: Tanzania: Lake... | reverse complement strand
GCAAGCCGACGGCAGTAGCTTAAAACGCACCTTGGGTGCCTGGAGCCTTGTAGCCCTGGGCATTGGCGCCATCATCGGCGCCGGATTGTTTGTGAGAACTGCGGCTGCGGCCGGACAGGCAGCAGGACCCGGTGTAACCCTGGCCTTTGTGGTAGCTGCCATCGGATGCGCTTTTGCCGGGTTATGCTACGCTGAATTTGCCTCCATGATTCCCATTGCCGGAAGCGCGTATGCCTATAGCTATGTAACTATGGGAGAAATTGTGGCCTGGATTATCGGATGGGCGCTCATTATGGAATATGCCCTCGGTGCCGCTACTGTTTCCATTGCCTGGAGCGAATACCTGAACAACCTGCTGGGAGACGGGATACCCTATGAATGGTGCCATTCCCCGTTTGAGGTTTCTCAAAGCGGGGTGCACGGCATTATGAACCTGCCTGCGATCGGAATTCTTAGCCTGCTTACCCTGCTGCTTATCAAAGGCACGCAGGAGTCGGCTTTCATCAACGCCATCATCGTTTTTGTGAAAGTAGCCATCGTGCTGCTTTTCATTTTCATCGGCTGGAAGTTCATCAACCCTGCCAACTACGAGCCCTACCTGATTCCCGAAGGAACTAAACCCGTCTTGAACCCTGATGGTGAAATTAAAAACGCCTATGACGGATTTTTCCGCCACGGCTGGGGCGGCATCATCGGTGGAGCAGGTATTGTGTTCTTTGCCTTCATTGGTTTTGATGCCGTTTCTACTGCCGCCCAGGAAGCCAAAAATCCAAAACGAGATATGCCCATCGGTATTCTCGGTTCGCTGGTGGTTTGCACCATTCTTTATATCCTTTTTGGGCACGTTCTCACAGGTGTAGCCAACTGGAAAGATTTTGCCGATCCCGCCAAAGGAGGTGAGGCATCCGTGGCCTATGCCATCTCCAACTTCATGCGCGGTTATGAATGGCTGGCAACCGCTGTAACCATTGCCATTCTGGCGGGTTTCTCTTCCGTAATACTGGTGATGCTGATGGGGCAAAGCCGTGTGTTTTATACCATGAGTACCGACGGTCTCATCCCAAAAGTATTCTCCGACCTTCACCCCAAATTCAAGACACCTTACAAAGCCAATATCATCCTGTTTGTATTTGTGGGATTGTTTGCCGCGTTTGCACCTATTCATGTGGCAGGCGATTTAACCTCTTTTGGAACCCTGTTTGCTTTCATTCTGGTGAGCCTAGGTGTTCTCATCATGCGCAAAACCTCACCCGAAATTCAGCGGCCCTTCAAAACACCGCTGATGCCTTTTGTACCCATCATGGGCGCATTGGTTTGCCTAGGTATGATTATTGGGTTGGATCAGCAGACGCTACTGGTGGCGGCTGGTTGGATGATGGTAGGATTTTTGATTTATTTTTTGTACAGCAGGCAAAAAAGCAGGTTAAGACTTTTAGATAATGCATATTATCTACCTAATTCGCAGGTGATTATAAAATTAGGGGTATTAAGTTTGTTTATAGGTTTAATTAGTCTTGGTATCATTAAACTATATTTTAACTTTATGTTATTGTTGATTATTGCATTAATCGGTTTGTTTTTAAGTGTTTTAGGAATTGTCTTATTCACAGTAGATAAAAAATCATATGACCTTGTTCCAAATAAATTTAATACTGACGCTAAATTAGACTTTAAGTTGGGTCGAAATTTTAATTTCCTTGGCGCTTTTTTATGTTTATCTAGCCTTGCATATCTAATTTACATATTCACATATTAATTGGATACTGCACATTGAGTGATTTAGTCCAAAAAAAAGGCCTGGGCCTGCTTGATGCCACCCTCATCGTGTCGGGCAGCATGATAGGCTCGGGTATTTTCATCGTGTCTGCCGATATGGCCCGCGGTGTGGGCAGTTCGGGCTGGCTTTTGCTGGCATGGTTGCTGGCGGGTGTTATTACCCTGCTGGGTGCCCTTAGCTATGGTGAACTGGCGGGCATGATGCCCAAAGCCGGCGGACAATACGTATACATTCAAAAAGCCTTTGGCAAACTTACTGGGTTTGTTTACGGCTGGACAGTTTTCACGGTTATACAAACAGGGGTAATCGCCGCGGTGGCAGTGGCTTTTGCCAAATACACCGGACAAATATTTCCTTTCTGGAACGAGAACCACATTTTGGTTCAATTGGGCAGTTTCACCGTTTCCTGGGCACAGGTACTGGCCATCGTGCTGATTGTATTTCTTACCGCTGTAAACACCATGGGCATAGAGGAAGGAAAATGGCTGCAACGCTTGTTTACCCTCTCCAAAATGCTGGCCATTCTGGGTTTGGTGGTGGCAGCTTTTGTTATTGGCGGGAAAATTGATTATCTCCATCAAAATTTTGAAAATGCCTTTCGCGCCACTGACTCCGCTGAAAAAAGCATAAACTGGCACTCCATAGGTTCGCTGGCACTGTTGGCCGCATTTGGTACCGCTATGGTAGGCAGTTTGTTCAGCTCGGATGCCTGGAACAACGTCACCTTTATTGCCGGTGAAATTCGTCAGCCCGAGCGCAATATTCCGCGCAGCTTGTTTTTGGGTACGCTAATGGTTACAGTGCTTTATATACTGGCAAACCTAGCCTATCTGTCTGTACTTCCGCTACAGGGAACTTCCCTGGGTTCAGTTGAAAGCAGAGGAATCAGCCATGCGCCATTTGGCCGTGTAGGAACATCTGCAGCGCAAATGATTTTTGGCGAGCCCGGTGTAATATTAATGACCATACTCATCATGATTAGCACCTTTGGTTGCAACAACGGAATGATCCTCGCGGGGGCACGGCTGTTCAGCACCATGGCCAAAGACGGATTGTTCTTCAAAGCCGCAGGTACTTTAAACAAAAACGGCGTTCCGGCCAATGCGCTCTGGGCACAGGCGCTGTGGGCATCGGTGCTTTGCCTTAGCGGCAGCTACGGCGATTTGCTAAACTACTGCACATTTGCATCCCTGCTGTTTTATATGGTTACGGTGGCAGGTCTGCTGCGTCTTCGCAAAACCGAACCCGATATGCAAAGACCTTACAAGGTTATCGGTTATCCGGTTGTGCCTATTCTATACATGCTGCTGGCAGGTTTTGTGGCCGTGAGCCTCATGGTGTTTGAATGGAAAAATTCGGGCATCGGGCTGGGCATTGTTGCGCTGGGTGTGCCAGTGTATGTGGTTCTGAAATCAATAGGGGAAAACTCGGAAGTGTGACTTTGCTCCAAACAGCCTTGAACCAGTCAACGAGCAAAGGGGAACAATGCTGTTTAGTCACCATGTTTGCCGCCGTCTACCCCACAAAAAGCCACACCGTGAGGGCATACACACCTACCTTCAGCAAGATGGTGAGGCTGAGGTTTTTTAGTTCGGCGTTCCAAGGAGCGCGGGTTTCAGGGGTTGTAGGTGCTGCATAGGTGTTCAGTTCAGAAACCCGGTTTGTATGGCGCGTAAGCAACAAAATGACCGGGGCATATACCAGTAACAATAGCATGGGTTCTGTAAGATTGGGACGAATTTGCAAACTGCCTTCTTCGCTCAAAAAGCTGGTAAAAACAAATAGAAAACCCAGCAAAAGCAGGGCTTTGTGGTACACCAAAGACAGGCGCTTGCCCAGCCGTAAAGCCAGGGTTCGTTTACCGGCCAGTGTGTCCGTTTCGGTATCGCGCATGTTGTTTATATTCAAAACGGCGGCACTCAGCAATCCCATGCCGATGGCTGCCAGCCAGATCTGAGGCATCAGATTGCCTTCCATGAGGTAAAACGTGCCGCATACCGCCACGGAACCAAAAAAAACAAACACAACTGCATCGCCCAGCCCGGAATAGCCAAAGGCACGTTTGCCCATGGTATAGCCCAGCGCGGCCAGAATGCCTAAGATGCCGAGGGCAAGGAAAAATCCGAAAGCTTTTAGGTTGGGCAAGGATACATACAACAGCAGCAATCCCAGTCCCAGCGATAAAAAACCATTAACGATAATTGCGGTTTTCATTTGTGCCGGGCTGATGCTGCCCGATGCCAGGGCTCTGTCGGTGCGATTGGCGGCCCCATCCGTGCCCTTCATAAAATCACCGTAATCGTTGGCCAGGTTGCTCAGTATTTGTAAACTCACCGCCGTTAGCGCTGCCAGAAAGAAAACTGTGCCGTCAAACTTGTTGTGCATGCCGGCAAGGGCAGCACCCAGGGCAATGCCGCTAACCGCCAGGGGCAGGGTTTTCAGCCTAAATGCTTGTATCCAGTATTTCATAAGGGTTTAAAGACAGGCGGTACGTCCTCCGTCCACCACCACGTTGGTTCCGTTGATGTAGGCAGCTTTATCGGAGGCCAGAAAACAGATGGCATTGGCGACTTCCTGGGGTTTGCCAAAACGGCCTGCGGGAATTTCGTGCAGCATTTCGGCCTTTACCGCATCGATGTCGGTACCGGTTTTCGTACTTTTATTTTCTATAATGCGGCTGAGGCGCTCGGTTTCGGTGGCTCCGGGCAGTACGTTGTTTACCGTGATACCAAAGGCAGCAAGTTCGTTGGCCAAGGTCTTTGACCAGTTGCCTACCGCTCCGCGGATGGTATTGCTAACACCCAAGTTGGGCAGGGGCACTTTTATGCTGGTGCTGATAACATTGATGATACGGCCGTAGCCGGCAGCTTTCATCCCGGGGATAAACGCTTGTGCAAGGTTGTGGTTGTTGATGAGATGGTTCTGAAATGCCTCTATAAACGCTGTGGTTTCGGAGGTGTGGGCCGGCCCTGCGGGGGGACCGCCGGTGTTGTTTACCAATATATGAACGGTATGCGCAGCGGCTATGCGGGCTGCGGCTTCGGCTACCTGTGCATTGTTGCTAAAATCGGCAACGTTATAACTGTGGCCGGTGCCGGGCAGTTCGGCCAGAGTTTGCTTTAGTTTTTTCTCGTTGCGTGCCAGCAGAATTACGGTGGCGCCGGAGGCCGCCAGTTCCATGGCTGCGGCTTTGCCGATGCCGGCGGTGCTTCCGCATACAACTGCGGTTTTGCCCTTGATGTCTATAATCATGGTGCAAAGTTAGGGGAAGCGGGCAATTTGAGTGCCGGATGCGCAATAAGGCAATGTGAAGCCAACAATTTTTAATTTAAAATAGATGTGGCCGGAAAAAAATCATGCAATTTTGCAACCATGATGCGTTTGGCGGTTTGGATTGTGGTGTTAGCTTCCGGCTTGCACCTGCATGCCCAGATTCGGGGTGGAATGGGCCGCATGGAACGCGAAGCACCGCAGAGCCGCACCGATAGTTTGCGCAAACTCACAGGCACCAAAAGTGATCCCGGAACTGTCCGCTACACGGATCTAAGCGCCGGAAGAGATTCGTTTGCCCGATGGGACAGCACAATGCCCATGGTTCAGCGCTATGATATTGCGAGGGCAACCGGGCAGCCCGTTTTGGATTTGGGCCATTATGCCTCACCACAGAAAAGCCTGCTGCTTCAACCCTCTGTGCAGACAGGTTTACAGACGGGGTTTAACCCATATTGTTTTCAGAACGCAAATCCCGAAATGTTCTCTTTTTACCGGGCAAAAGTACCACTTACCCGTTTCAACTACCAGCAGGGTGGCAGCGGATTAATTGCCCTGCAAGCGCAGCATACGCAAAACATTCGCAAAAACTGGAACATTGCCCTGGATTATCGCAGTGTGAACAATAAGGAATATTACATCAACAGCAAGCAGGATCACTTGCACAGGGGAACATCGCTGGGTAGCTGTTATACTTCGAAAACCGGGCGCTTGAAGCAGTTTACTATCCTTACCTGGAACCGTGCCCGGCGACTGGAAAATGGTGGAATGACCAATGATTCACTGTTCTACAACGATAAGGCTATCGACACGCAGGCACGCTTCAGTTTTAATACCCGCGGGGTATACAGAGCCAGTCTGTCCCGTGCGCAATCGGTTTACGGAAGCCGGCATCATCTTGCTGAAACACAATACAGCATGGGCAAAGGCAAACCATATCTCTTCCACCGCGCCGACTGGACGCGAACACAGTATCGCTACCTTGATCCCCTCAGAGATACGGGTTTTTACGGCGCTCAAAACTATAGAAGTGCCGACAGCCTGAATGACAGCAGTGTTTGGAACGGACTTAGCAACCGGCTTGGGCTTGGACACCATATCAAAACCGCACATATGCAAACAGGTATGAGGGTATGGTATAGCTACGAATGGATGAGTTACGGCGCAAAGTATTTTTTGTCGGGCAAAGACGAAAATGTATCGCAGGGCCTGCATGCCGATGCCTACGGGCAGCGCAAAAACTGGCTGTGGCAGGCTGATGTCGCTACGTATCTGAACGGCTACAACAAAGGCGATTACAACCTGGTGTTGAACGGTCAGTGGAATCCGTTAAAAAGATGGATGATTACCGGACGCTATCAGGCACAGCAGGCAACACCGGGCATGTTTCAGCAGCAGTTTTTCAGCAACCAGTTTCGCATCAGCAATAGTTGGCCGGCAGTGAAGAGTACAGCTGTTGAATTGGGCGTAGCCCACCATGGAAAGCGCACAAGGGTTGGGTTGGCATATATCAGCGGCAAGGCCGAAGGATTGATATATAACAGCGGTGATGCGGTTTTCAGGCGCTCGGCTGAAATAACCTACAACCGGCTACGCGGTCACATCCACCTGCAGGCAGGCAAGCTTCACACCGACCACATTTTCTACCTGCAAAATATTTCGGATGAAAACGTCTGGTCAGCACCCCTGTTCAGCAGCCTAAGCAGCCTGTATTTACAGGGGTATATGTTCAAAAAGGCATTGCACAGTCGCTTTGGCGTGGACGTGGCCTGGCAAAGCCAATACAAGGCGTGGGCCTACAGGCCTGATATGAACACGTTTTATATCAGCAACGTGGGAAGACCCAGTGGCAACTACCCTGTGGCGGATTTGTTCCTTTCCGGTGAGGTAAAAACGGTAATCGTAACTTTTAAAATGGCCCATATCAACAATTACCTTGTGAATTACGGGGTTTCGAATGCATTTATGTCAGCGCAGGGCTATGCCGTAGAGCCGCTGCGCTTTGTGCTGGGGTTGGTGTGGCGGTTTCATTATTGATTTTACAGCATCTGCTTTTTCAGCGCTAGAATACTGAAATTCGAGTTTTCCTTGCGGATGGTGTTGCGCAGGGTTCCCAAACCATCGATGGTCAGCACCACTTCATCGCCGTCCTGCAGCCACTGCTCTTTGTAGCCGGGGTCGTTTAACTTGCCGGTTCCATTCAGTTCCAGAAAGCAACCCGTTCCCACGGTGCCACTGCCAATAACATCGCCGGGATGGATGTCTACGCCATAGGCGCAGCGCTCAATGATTTCGGCAAAGGTCCAGTCCATATCGCCCATATTGCCTTGGCTCACCTGAACGCCATTTACGGTGCAGGTCATGCGCAGGTTGTAATTCGCGCCGGCGTGACCGGGTTTGGCGGGTATGCGGTAGGGTTGCAGTTCATCGGGAGTAACAAGCCACGGTCCGATTACGGTGCTGAAATCCTTGCCTTTTGCAGGCCCCAGGTTTAGCAACATTTCTTCCATTTGCAGACGGCGGGCGCTTATGTCATTCATAATCATATAGCCTGCAATGTAGTTGTCGGCCTCAGCTGCTTTAATATTGCGGCCTTTTTTACCAATCACTACGGCGGCCTCCAGTTCAAAGTCCAGTTTCTCGAAATGGTCGGGCATGCAGAAAATATCGCCGGGACCCTGAATGGCCTGGTGGTTGGTGAAATAAAAAATGGGGTACATGTCAAACTCCGGTATCATGGGCACTCCGCGGTTGCGTCGCGCGGCCGCCACATGCTGACGGAAAGCATATCCGTCTCTACAGCTTGTGGGATTGGGTACAGTAGCCAACAGGGAAGCAGGATTGTATGCAACGGCAACCGACGCGTGTTTGCCCTCGGCAATTTCATGCTCAATGCCGTGTGCCGCTTTGGCGTTGTTTTCCCAGTCTTTCAGAAAGGTTGCCATATCTTTCGGCAAAGCCGGATTGATGGTATTCAGGGAATAGATCGCATTGCCGGTATAAAGTCCTACGGATGTTTCACCATTGTGAGCAAAGGTTACCAGTTTCATGCTACAAAAATACAAAATGATTGAAGCATAGTGCATGAATAACAAATGCAATTCTCTTGTTACTTTGCAGTACCATGGTCATTATTACCGGATCCAACGGCCTACTGGGCCAAAAACTCACCGATTTATACCTAAAACACCCTGAAAAGGCTTTCGTGGCAACGGGTAAAGGCCCCAACCGTCACCCTGTGAAAACCGGTTATGTGTATGAAGAAGCCGACATCACCGACCATGCCTCCGTGCGGGTATTGATGGAGAAATACAGGCCTGCGTCAGTTATCAATACTGCTGCCATGACCAATGTAGATGCATGCGAGTCAGATAAAGTGGGCTGCGATGCCATGAATATACATGCAGTGGAAAATCTGGCTCTTTTATCGGCTGAACTGGGCTTTCGGCTCATTCACCTCAGCACCGATTTTATTTTTGACGGCACACATCCCATGTATACTGAGGATGAGCAGCCCAAACCGCTCAGTTATTACGGCAAAAGCAAATGGGAGGGAGAAAAAAGGGTGACGCAATATGCCAAAAACTGGGCTATTCTCAGAACCGTGCTGGTGTATGGCGTGGTATCAGACATGAGCCGCAGCAACATTGTTTTGTGGGCTTACAACACCTTGAAGAATGGCACTGCTGCCAAAGTGGTTAATGACCAGTATAGAACACCCACCCTTGCCGAAGATTTGGCCATGGGATGCTTCCTTGCCGAACAAAAACAAGCACAGGGCATTTACAATATCGCCGGATCGGATTACTTCGGCATACACGAGCTCATGGAGCGTGTGGCCCAATATTTTGGCTTTCAGCTGGATGCGATTTCACTCGTCAGCAGCACAACCCTCAATCAGCCGGCAAAAAGGCCGCCCACTACTGGACTCGACATCAGCAAGGCCCAAAAAGAATTAGGCTATGAGCCCCACAGCTTTAATCAGGGTTTGGAGGTTGTGGCAATGCAGGCCGGATGGCTGTAAGAACGGAATTTTAAAACTCCAGTGTAATCAAAGCCTTGAATATTTTTTAAGGTTTAAAACCGCGAAACGCCCATTTAAAACCTTCTCTGAACCTCGGTTTTACGGTGGCTTTGGTGTGAATACGGTAAGAAACACCCCATTCCACGTAATCGGCCATACTGAGGTGGGTGCGCAGGCGTACCATGGCCGTAAGCGATGAAGAAGCGTAATATTTTACACCCAGTGCCTGATAATATTTCCGTTTGGTGTCGTCGGGGCGATAGATGTAAAAGCCTAGGTCCATGACCAGACCGACGCGGCCAACGCGGTATTCATGGCCACCGCTGATGGCAATCTCAGAGATTTTGTCCAGTCCCGCTTTTGGCAGCGGTTGAAACTTGGTGTACACATAGCTTCTGTCGTAAAAACCGCTGATAGCGGCCGTCCAGAACCGCCAGGGTTTACTGGGATATAGCACTTTCAGTTCGGCCAGGTAATTAAAAATGTTGCGCGGATCGTCCATGCTCATTTGCTTTTTACCAAAGCGCAATGATGGTTGCCATTCCACGGTGTTGTGGTTTTCGGGGTAGCGGGGTTTGTAATAATTGTTGTTGCCGTCAGACTGTTTTACAGCTAAAAACAGGCATGGCATATTGATACCCAAGTTGGGCAGACCGAAATTTCCGTTGGAGTAATGAATTAGTGAGAGACCCAGCTGTATTTGTTTTCTTACAGAAATGGGTTCTTGTACATACATCGCCGCCTGCATCATGCCATTAAACCGGCTGCCTATGGCGCGGTTTCTCGGGTTGGTATATACATCCCACTGCCGGGAAAACATGCCTATTCCGGTGGTGAGCCTAAACCTCAGGGATGTTTTTTCATTGCCGCTGATGCCTGCATCATAATAGCAAAAAAGTGAACTCACATTGCCGTTTATGTCATTGAACAGCATAACATGGTTGGCGCCTATACCGGCAAATGGTTGGCGCTGCTTTTTTGCCAGTTCACCGTCTTTGTCAATTCTCCATTCCCTTGCTGCTTCCAACCCTATCAGGTGGCTGCCCATGGCCTGCATGTCTTCGTGGTGTGCTGCCAGAAAACCGGGATAGGCACGAAAAGCCCATGCATGTTGTGCCTGTAATTTACTAAGGCTAAATAAGGAAACAAGGAGAATTGCGGTTATGCGCATACCGCGCCGGTGGTTATTTTTTGTTTTTCTCGGTGGCCAAAACCATTTTGATACCCAAATTGGCACCCACCTGCATCACATCCACCAGATCCTGCACGTAGGCCTTGGCATCGGCACGAAGCACCACCACCAGGCCCGCATCTTTGTTGATGGTGTCCTGAAACTGATCTCGAAGCGCCTTCAGCTTACTTTCAAGCTCTTTGTAGCTTACCTCCTGCTGCTCAATAAAAACCTGCAGCGCTTCGGGATTGGCGGGATCTCTTCTTACAGTGAGGGGTATGGATTTTGGACTAACTATGCTTGTGGTTTTTGCCTGTGGCAGCATCACCTTGATTACATTGGGATTGGCCAGAGTACTGGCTATAAGGAAGAACAGCAACAGGAAGAACATGATATCGTTCAGAGACGATGATTCCACCTCTGCTTCTTCGCGTTTGCTTCTTCCTATTTTCATGTTATTGGGACTAAACCGGTAATTAAAAGTTGGATTTATTCAGCAGCTCCAGGAAGGCCAGGTTTTGCTCCTGCAGACGCTCTGCAAAACGGTCAATTTTGCGGATATACATCTGATAGCCGAAGAAGGCAATGATACCCACCAGCAGGCCGGCAAAACTGGTTACCATTTTCAGATACAAACCACCGGATATTGCGCCGATACTGAGGTTGTTGTCTACGCTGATGGCGTAGAATATGTTGATTACCCCCCAGATTGTTCCTACAAAGCCAATCATGGGAGCCAGTCGGCTGATCAGGCTGAGCATATTGAGGTTGCTTTCCATGGCGCTTAGCTCCACGTTGGCACGTGTTTCCATGGCACTTTCAATTTCGCGCATGTTGCTGCCTAAGAAACGAAGTCCGGTGGCAATAACCTGTGCCTGTGCAGTAGGCGTATTTGTACAGTAAGCCAGGGCGCTGTCGGGGCGGTTTTCCTTCAGGTGGTCTTTTACCACGTTCATGAGGTTGAAGTCCATTTTGGCGCGGCCTCTGATGTACATGTATCGTTCAATGAGAAAGAAAATGGCCGCCAGCAGGGCTATGGCCAGAAATATCATGGTTACACCGCCTTTTACCATAATTTCCAGAATGGGCGCGGAAATATGTTCGGTGTTTGCGGCAGTGGTTGCTACTGCGTCGGTTTGAAGAATGGTGATGAGCAAATGCATGATTTAGGTTACGCGAAAAAAAGCAATATTTATGGTTAAACGATTAAATGAGCCTGAAAATTATCCCCAGTGTTTTATTTTTCGGCCGAAGGCGGATTAGTCCATTTTGCCAAGCTCGGCCACACCCCCGCTGATGATGTACTTTGTCCAGTGGCTGCTTTCTGCATTCACGGGTTTGATTTTGCTTTTCTCCACCAACAGCATTTCACCGTTAAATCCGTAACTGTAAGGCAAATACACAGCACTGTGTCCGGGCATGTCAATAATCTTCATATCTTCCTGGGTAATAAAACCCATGCGGTAAATTCCGTCTCCAACACACACCAATACCGGTTTGGTAAATTTCTTTTTATCGCCCACAAAGGCCTCGGTCATGTCTTTGGTTGTACCGAAAATAAAACTGAGACCGGGAGCTTTTTCAATAATCCCTTCAAAAAAATCGAGAATCTGCCGCGCAACTACACCACGGGTAACGAAACCCACCGTCAGAATGATGCTAATCACCAGCAGTGTATAAATAAAAAACTCCTTGCCGCTTATTTCCTGCAGATGCAGCACGTCGGTAATGGTGTTTACCAACCATACAATAATCAGTACTGTGAGAACAATGGGCAGCAAAACCAGCAAGCCGCGCAGAAAATAATTAATCAGCAGACGCCATATGCTGCGGGCTTTTCGTTGGTTATCGCTCATGGAAAAAGTGTTTTGTGAATTCATCATGATTGCAGGGCTTGTAAATCTTTGCCTATGTCTTTTCTGTAAAACTTACCTTCGTATTGCACCGTTTCGGCGGCGTGCAGGGAAATTTCCGCCGCCAAACCTATATTTTCGGCCAGGGATGTGATAGCCAGTACACGGCCGCCGTTGGTAACCACACCATTGTCTGTCTGTTTGGTGCCGGCATGAAAAAACAATGTTTGGGCACCGGGTGCGGGAATTTGCATGGGTTTTCCTTTTACAATATCGCCGGGGTAGCCCGCCGATACCAGAAAAACGGTTGCCGCAGTGCGCCCATCCATCTCAAATGGCAGCTTTTCCAGCCCCCCATGGGCAATGGCCACTGCCAAATCCTTCATATTTACCTGCAGGCGGGGAAAAATAGCTTCGGTTTCAGGATCGCCCATGCGCACGTTGTATTCAATAACTTTTGGTTCGCCGTTGCAGTTCATTAGCCCCATAAACAGAAAACCTTTGAACGGATGTCCTTCTTTTTTAAGGCCCTCAAACGTAGGAATGGCGATGCGTTCAGCCACTTTTTGCATGAAGATTTCATCGGCAAACGGAACCGGGCTTATGGCACCCATACCTCCGGTATTGGGACCGGTATCGCCTTCCCCAATGCGTTTATAGTCTTTGGCACTGCCCAGCATGCACCAGGTGTCGCCATCACTTACCGCAAAACAGCTGATTTCTATGCCGTGCAGAAATTCTTCGATGACCACGGTATTTCCGGCGTTTCCAAAGCGCGCATTGGTAATCATATCGATCAGCACGTTTTCAGCTTCGGAAAGATCTTCTGTAATAATCACGCCTTTTCCGGCGGCCAGTCCATCGGCTTTGAGCACATAGGGCGGAGAAAGTATTGCTAAAAAATCTTTCCCCTCGTGAAGATTTTCAGATGTAAAGCTCTTATATGCAGCCGTGGGGATGTTGTGGCGCATCATAAAGGCCTTGGCAAAATCCTTGCTGCCTTCCAGGGTGGCGGCGTAGCGGTCGGGGCCTGCCACGGCAATGCCATGGGGCTGCATAAAATCCACAATGCCGGCCACCAGCGGATCTTCATTGCCCGGCAAAATCAGAGAAATGTTTTTATTGTGGCAGAAAGCAAGCACCGCATCAAAATCAAGCGGATTGAGGTTCACGTTCTCGCCGCACTGCGCGGTTCCGGCATTGCCGGGTGCTATGTATAGTTTGCCCGGGTTTCCCGATTGAGACAATTTCCATGCAAAGGCATGTTCACGGCCTCCGGAGCCCAGCAACAAAATATTCATGCTGCGAATTTACGCGGGGAACAGCAACAAGTGTGTGATATTTTAATGATTTGAGCAGGCCCCGCGTTGCCCATGGTTTAAATCGGGACCTATGTGGGGTTCGTATGCCTTGAGGCAATGGCCATGCAGGCGGTTTCGGTGCGCAAAATCAATGACCCCAGCGTATAATAATGAAATCCTGCTGCCAAGGCCTGTTCTGTTTCAGCCTGCGTAAAATCACCTTCCGGGCCCAACAAAACCAGGCAATCGCCGGAAAGTGCATTTTCTGCTGCTTTGGGCTGTTGAATTTCAGTATGGCAATGACAAATTAGGCGGTTTGTGTGTTTTTCCTTCAGCACATTGGCCCATGCGGTTGTGCCAATTTCAGGCAAGCGGTAACCATGGCATTGTTTAAGCGCGGCAATGGATATTTTCTGCAGTCGTTCTAGGTTGATACGTTGTTTTTCTGAATTGTGGGTTTGCATGAAAGATATCCTCTTTACTCCCAGCTCTGTGCATTTTTCCACCAGCCACTCAAGGCGGTCTGCTTGCTTAATGATTCCAACTGCAATATGAAGCTGCGGCTGATATTCAGGGCATTCTGTATGAATAATTGCAACCCGAAAAGCCATTTTTTCGATGTGTGTAATGTTGCCTTTAAAGCGTTTACCCAGCCCATCCGTAAAAGATATTTCATCACCCAGGCCATGGCGCAGCGCCTGTATGGCGTGCCTGGTCTCGTTTTCATCGAAAACTGCCAGGTTGTTTTGGATATTTTGGGTGAAAAATGAAAAGTGACCGGGCATGGCAAAAAAATTAATGCAGTGCGGCCCTTATGGGCATGTTTTTCACGATGCGGGCTTCTTCAGCAGCAAAGGCTAGCAAACGCTCATACACGGTGTTTTCATCAAAATAGTTCAGCGCCATTTTCACAAAAATGTGCGCATGTTTGGCTTCGCAGGCCCACAGGCGATGGTAGAATTTTTTGGGCTCGCCTTCGGGAAGCCTTTCCCATATAAGCTTGAACCGCTCGGCACCTCGGGTTTCGAATAGCGATGCCAGTAATAATCTGTCCAGAAAACGGGCATCGCGACCGGACCTCACAAACGCCATTAAACCTTTGATATAGGGGTCTTCTTCAAACGTGTTTTCCAGTTTCAGGCCGCGGGTTTGCATCAGGTCATACACATCGCGGAAGTGTTCCAGTTCTTCGAGTGCAGTTTCTATGAGCAAAGGAATGATCTCCACCCTGTCTGGATATTTGGCCACCATGCTCATCATCATTCCGTTGGCTTTGCGTTCACAATCGGCATGATCCTGCAAAAAGGTATCAAAGTCTGCCATCACGGCATCGGCCCACTCGGGGGGTGAAGCGTACTGCAGGTCAATACTCAGTTTCATGGACGAAAATTACAAACTCCAGCTGCTGCCGTCCTTACCATCCTTTATGCTGAAACCCAGTTCGGTGAGTTTGTTGCGGATTTCATCGCTGAGTGTGTAGTTTTTGCTGGCTTTGGCATCGGCTCGCATGGTTAGAAGCATTTGCAACACCCCATCGAGGGCGGCTTCGTTTCCTTTTTCTTCGGTCTGAATGCCCAGAATGCCGTGCAGCCAGGTCTGAAACAGGTTGTTCAGGGCTTCGACAGCGCTCCGGTCGAGTTTAAGTTTACCATCAGCGGCCGAATTGCACACGCGGGCAGCTTCAAACAACTTGGCAATCACCTGCGGCGTGTTCAGATCTTCATTCATGCTGCGCTCGCAAGCGTTTAGAATATCGGCAACATTATATTCCGAGGTATCCGATACGGGCAGTTTGGATACCTGAGCGGCCGCATTCATCAGCCTTTGCAGTCCTTTTTCTGCGGCCTGCAGTGCCTCATTGCTAAAATCCAGGGTGCCACGGTAGTGCGCCTGCAGGATAAAAAACCTCAGGGTCATTGGGCTATAGGCCTTCGCCAGTAAAGGATGATTGCCTGAAAACAGTTCATCAGCCAAAATGCCATTGTTGAGGCTTTTGGCCATCTTTTGCCCGTTGATGGTAATCATGTTGTGGTGCACCCAGAAATGGGCCGGGTTGTGGCCTGTGCAGGCCGTGCTTTGGGCTATTTCGCTTTCGTGGTGTGGAAACAGTAAATCCATGCCACCACCATGAATATCAAACACATCGCCCAGGTATTTACGGCTCATGGCTGAGCACTCTATGTGCCAGCCCGGATAGCCTTTTCCCCAGGGGCTGCTCCACTGCATGATATGTTCAGGTGAGGCGTTTTTCCAAAGTGCAAAATCGTTGGGGTTGCGCTTTTCGTCCTGCCCTTCCAGTTCGCGGGCTTCGTTGCCGACACCTGCTATCAGATCTTCCAGCACGCGGCCGCTGAGTTTGCCATAATCACGGGTTTTGGCGTATGCAAGCACATCAAAATAAACACTGCCGTTTACCTCATAAGCAAGCCCTGCGGACATAATGGACTCAATCATTTCTATTTGTTCGATGATGTGGCCGCTGGCGCGGGGTTCAATACCGGGGGGCAACACATTCATTTGCCGGCACATTTCATTATAAGCAACCGTATAGGTCTGTGCCACTTCCATGGGTTCTACCTGCTCCAGTCGGGCCTGTTTGCCCAGTTTGTCTTCACCTTCGTCGCCATCGCCTAACAGGTGCCCCACATCGGTGATGTTGCGCACATGACGGACTTTATAACCCAGAAATTCGAGGTATCGCCGCAGTACATCAAACACTACCGGTCCACGCACATGACCCATATGCGGAGGGCCATACACC
>Ga0194129_10005478_pt1 | contig 16162 bp, 10 predicted proteins | sample TA2KigCa35mmetaG_FD_150862 | JGI IMG/M metagenome (GOLD analysis project Ga0194129, IMG submission 150862) | Freshwater microbial communities from Lake Tanganyika, Tanzania - TA2015038 Kigoma Deep Cast 35m | ecosystem: Environmental > Aquatic > Freshwater > Lake | place: Tanzania: Lake... | reverse complement strand
AGAATTTCAACAGATGATTGATTTGTATTCTTATTATGATCTTAAATTTATTTCTAATTTAAAATATGTATATGTCTATTTTGAAGATCAAACCAATGATCAATGGAAAATGTTAATTAAAGAATTATATGGATATGATTTATTGATTATTGATGTAATAAATTATATTCGATATTTAATTAGTTTATTAGAATTAAATTATACAATTACGAATGTTCAAATAAATCCTTTTAAAAAAAAGATAAAAGAAATTGAGACTATTTATTATAAAATATCAATCTTTGAAAATAATATTAAATTATGTGATAATATTCTTATCTATCAAGGACAACAATTACAACATTTAAGTGATAATGTATATGAAGAATTACATCGAATTAAATCTCATATTCAACAAGATATTTCGTTATTACAAATGAAATTTAATTATATGTCAAATATATTAAATACTTATATACGATGGAATGAAACAAAGATAAAACGATATTATCCAATGGAATGTATCATTATTGGTATTATACCATTTACAATTATTCAGACGACGGAAGATTTTAATCATTCATTATTACATCAAGAGATACCGATTCAATTATTATTTGAATCATCTAATTATAATGATTTAAAACAAATTACTCGTAAAAATTTAAAAAGATATAATGTATGTAAATTAAAAATAAGTAATACATTTGAATTTCAAACACAAGATAAATATATCTTTATTTTATTAAAAACGATTCAACCAAATCCAAAAAAATATATTGATCGTTATATTAGAGTAATGTTAGATAAAGAAATTAAAATGTTTTTATAATATTTTTATAATGTCTTTATAACGTTTATATTATGTTTATATAATGTTTTTATAATTTTAAGAAGATAAAGCAGTTGTGATGGAATAATTTGAATTTGGATTTACAAAAACACTAAGTAGAGATGCATGACTAGCATCTAATTGATTTTTAACAGTCGTTACTTTAGATGATAATGTTATAAAATCATTGGACGAATTTGATATATTATTTTGTAATTGATATATTAAAGTTTTTTCCATAAAATTTGTCAAGTCAATCATAGAAGTTGAAGTTGTGTCTAATTGTGTATCTAAATCTTGTAATGATTTATATAATATATGGTTAGAATCGTTTTGACTTACGACATAAATATATTGTCGGATTGCTTTTACTTTACTTCCCATATTAGTAAGAGCATTTGAGATTAATTTAAATATATTTAAATGAATACGTAAATCATCTGCAGACATCATAAGACTACTATCTCTATTATAAAAATCAATTAAATGTTTAACGAATTGACTTAATATGAGTATAGAAGGATAATAATTTTGAGTATCATCATATGCAGATTCGGCTTTGTTAATACTATTTACGAATGAATTAAATCCATTTTCAACGATTTCATATTTATTAACGACAGAAGTATTTTGTCTCCATACAATAATAACATCACTATCAAATGAAATTACACGAGAACTAATTTGTTGTAAATAAGATTGATAATCCGTGTCATTATAATCAGGAGCTCCATTATAAATAATGATAGCATTATTACCAACCTCTAATATAGATAAATCAATAAAAAATAAAAGTTCAGTTAGTTGAGATAATTGATCGGAAATCCATAATTTTCGTAAAGAATTGTATTTAAAGTTAGATCCAAAAGAAAAGGTAGAAGACATCTATCTATTTATTATAAAATATTTTTTTATTTTATAATATTTTTGGTATAATATTTTGAAATATTTTTTTGATATAATATTTTTTTGATATAATATTTTTTTGATATAATCGTTTATCTAATAAAAAAGGATGAATTTTTAGCAATTAATTGATTTAATTTAATCGTAGTCAAAGTTTGATATCCAAATTGTTTAATATCAAATTGAACAGTATTTGCAGAAGCAGTACTATTTGTTGAAAATGCAATTAAATAAATTAAATCTTGAGGTAATAAATCGGTTTGTCCAACTTTGGATACGAATGCTTGAGCATCGGTTGAATCAAAAGTTATTTGTACTTTTTGATCAAAAGAAGATAATTGGGATGAAATAGAAGTATCTAAAGTTGGATCTTGCCCCCAATAAACAAGAACCCATTGATGAGGATCACAAGTATAGGATACAAATGTTTTTTTAGAACCATACCATCCCGTACCTAGTGTATTTATAGTATATAATGTTAAAAATGGTTTTGATATAATAGAAGAAAAATTAATGATAAAAAACATACTCTTTAAATTTTGATAAGATAAAGAATTAGTAGTATCAAATGAATCAAAATACCAATTTATTTTGTTACCAACTGTTGTATTTGTAAATGACCAACAATTTTGAGTGAAATTCATAGTGGGAGGTTTTTCATCTGCATATATCATAGGTACGATGATGGAATCTGAAGCTAGTAAATATTGTTTTGTAAATTGAGTTGAAATAATGGTAGAAAAAGAAATAGTCATTTGTAATAAATTTTGGTTTAAATAAGGTAAGAATTGAACATTTTGAATCCATTGTTTCATCGTATATTCTAAACTTTTATAAGTAGTTAATTCTAAATTATAATCTAATTCTAATTGGCGAATAATTTGTAATATTATTAAATGTAAAGAATGTAAATTATTTGAAATTTGTTTACAATTATAAATTCGCGATTGATACCATAAAGTAACATAATGAGTTGAAGATAATTGTGAGTTTAATTTAATTTCTAAATGAGTTGAAATCATATAAATAAAAGTTTGAAATGATTCAATCATTGCTAAAAATCGATTCCAATCTGAAATATCAAATAAAATCATATTTGAATAAGAAAGAATATTTGTTTTCCAAAAATTAAAAAAGGTAGATAAAGTGGATAATAAATAATGTTGAGAATCTGTATATAGAGGATAAACATTATTTTGTAAATAAGATTCAATTGCTAAATAATTAAAACGAATCGATAATTGATATAAATTTCGAAGAGTAATTAAATTAACATCAATATTTTGAATTAAATTAGAAATGCAAGTTTGAAAATTAACATTAGTAGATTGATCATATATTAATTGTAATTTTTGAATAAATAAAGATAAATATTTAATTTCGTAAATTAAATATTCTGTAATGTCTTTTAAATAATTAGCAGTGTGTGCTAATCTAACATTAGGCATCGTAATTTGGTTATAAGTTAATGTCATTATTAGTTTTGATTGGTAGTATAAAAAGATACTCTATATTATTAGTAAATATTTTTTTTTGTTTAATGTTTTTGGTTTATATTAAACGAGATAAAGGACCACGATAAGGATCTCGAGTTGGAGTAAATGAATTATAAGGCCAATATTGTAAGGCGGTTTTTGCATAATTAGGAGTACCTATAATACCAACTGGGTAATATGTACTTCTATTAGAAGGAAATGGATATAAATTAGCACACGCGTAGGAAAAAGAATTAGCAGTTTGGCAAGTATAGAAAGGTAGAGTTATACTTTGTATTGCACTCATTACTATTATAAAACAATATAAAAAAATTTTTTATATTGTGTTCTTATTTTATATTGTATTTTTTTTTATATTGTGTTCTTATTTTATATTGTATTTTTTTTTATATTGTGTTTTTAATTTAAAAATAAATTATTAACAAATTCTTTTGTAAAACTTTTATTTAATTCTAAAATGGTGGGATTAACTTTAGAGATGAATTCTTTTAAATTTTGGTTAACATTTTTTAAATTATCTAATAAACTTTTGTTAGAATAATAAGAAATATTAGTATCATTAGTTTTTTGTAAAATATTTTGAACTAAATTGACTTTTTCAACTAAATAAACAATTTCTTGTTGAATATCGGATTGATTATAGAATTTCAAGTCTTGTTTTTTAAATAACAATAAAGTGTTTAATAAATAATAAATAGTGTTCGCATTGACTTCCGTTGATTCATTAATGAATTTAATTAAATTTAATTCTTCCGAAGATAAATTGCAAACGATGACATCAATTGCTAAAATTTTATCATTTTCTTTTTCTAAAATAACATAAAAATTTTCAGTAAAACAAAATACTTTTTGATTAGATCCTTCATTCTTAGTGATCATCAGACATTGGGGGTCAGAGTATTGTTTCTCTAATTCATGTAAATAAAGAATTTTATCTATCTTTTCAAAGAATAGAGAATTGTTAATATACTCCGACAGAAAATTTCCATAACTGATATACATTTTTTTATAAATTATCAATATATTTTTTTTTTTTGTTATTTTTTGTCAAGACATCTCATCATTTATATCTATTCATTTAATTCATATATTTTTATATACTTTTTTTAACGAATAATTATATAATTTAACAAATAATTATATAATTTAATAAATTGCTTAATATAGTCATCTTTTTAATAGTCATCTTTTTAATAAAATTTAATAAATTAAAATCAATTTAAGAATCATTTGGTAATAATAATAAACGACGTGGAGGTTTAATATGTCGTATAATACCTTCATAAACTTTCATTTGTATCGTTAACTTGTTACCAATAAAGATACTTTCGATTTTTATAGCACAAGTGATATAACATTTTTTATTTAATAATGTAAGAGGATCAATTTCATTATTTGTGGTTTCATCAATAAAATAACTATTAATTTTTTGATCTCTTTTATTAAACATTAATTTAGCATATAAAATAGGAGCTTTTTGATTGTCTTTTTTATGAAATAAAGGACTGAAACGTTTAAAATCAACACTGACTGGATCAACATATTTTTCAACTTCTGCTTTTGCATTTTCAATAATTTCTTCTAATTTTTCAATAAATAACAATTCATCAATTCTTGGATTTTTTTTTCTATGCAAAATAATAGGCATAATATATCCTAATAATTGTCCTTGATTATCTTTTAATTCTTGAATTCCATAACTAAATAAATTATCGGGAGCTGAAAAAATTAAATCGCCTATACTTCCATCTACATTTTTATAGGATATTTTTATTTTTTTAAAATCTTGTTCTTCATTTTCATTCTTTACGATATCCATTCGATAAACTATTTTATCGGGGGTATATAATCGAAAATCATTCAATTGTGTATCGTACATTTTATACAATAAATGACATATGTTTAAATAATTTTATTTCAATTATTTCAATTATGAAAGGGTGTGAATTGAATCTAAATCAAGAGAAGGACCTTTCATTTTTCTTTTTTTAGTTGTTTCTGCAGTTGAGGTATTGGTTTGTGCTGTATTAATTAATCCAAATAAATTAGTACCCGTTTTTTTAATAATAATTCGTGCAATAATAAATATAACGGCATTTAATAAAATCATACCTAATAATCGTAATTCAACGGGCCATTGTTTATTAGTAGGTACATACGATTTTTCTCCTAATTCAATTAATAATCGTTCATATTGATTCATATTGATGATTTGTTGTTGAGTAAATCCACTCATATCAAATTTAAACCACGCACTTAAAATATACTCAATTAACATAAAACCAGCAATCATATAATTTTTATAATTTTCTACATTGGTATCTAATGATACTCGGCGTAATGTGCTTTCATATGCTTTATTCATATGTTTATAATCCGAATGAATTGTAAAATCAGGTATTTCTACATTTTTATAAGATCTTTTTAATAGATCGAATTTATAAAGTAATTCTCGTTTTAATTCATCTTCTTCTTCTATTGTTTCATTTGCATCTAAATTCGGAATCACTTTCTGAGTTTTTACAAAACCTTTTTTTTCTAATTCTGATAATTTGGGAGGATTTTGTAAAATTTCTTTTAATTTATCTTTAGTCGTTTGTTGATTTACATTCATCACATTTGATGGATTCATATATTGAGGTGAAGATGATTGCATCATTTCACTTTTTTCATTAAAAGCTATCGATTGACTTTTTACGATACTACTTTCTTCCATTAATTGTCTTGCATCTGATTCTTCTATCAAATCATCTTTATTACTTTCATTCGAAGATCTAATCGAGGAAGGATAGATATGCGATTCTATGTCTTCATTTAAATTTTCTTCTATTGAATGTTCCTCATTTGAATTTTCTTCCTCTTGATTGGAATGTCCTTCATTTGAATTTTCATCTTCTTCATTTAAATCATCATCTTCTTGAATAATTTGACTTGATGAATTAGAAGAAACGGAATGATTATCTTGATTTTGAGATACAAAAACAGAGGATTCTTGAATTTTTGGAAGATAGTTGGTAATTGGTTGATTATATTCAATCGGAAATTCATGATTTATTTCAGTGACCACAGTTGACGCTTCATCGGGATCATATTCTTTATTTACGAGATTGGCTTTAATTTTATCTTTATTTTCAATTAATTCTAAATACATACGAGGCATTCTTGGGAAATTATTAATTCTTTTACTACCTTCGGTTGAAGGTTCTTTAGGAACTTTTATAATATTTATTTTTTGTTTTTGCATTTGTTATTTAAACATTTTATTCTTAAATTAAGAAAAAAATATTGACTATAGTTAAAATGATCGAATATAAAAAATTAGGAGAAAATATCGATAAAAATAAAAAACAAAAAGACAACCATAGTGATACTGAAAATTATGAGATAATAAAAGATGAATTATTAATCCAAAAAAATCTAATGTATCGAATAGATAGATCCAATGATATATTCAAAGAAAATGAATTTAAATCAAATCCGATGGAAATTTTTTTAAAATGTCTTAATTATGCTTTTTCTAATAAAATAAAAGAATATTCTTTTTGTATTTTAAATATATTATTAACTGAAACATTATTTCCAGTTACACGAAAGACAAAATTATTAGATGTCAAAAATTCAAATTTATATTTTGGAGGAAATTTTTATCGCGAATTATCCATATCTCCCATTTCTTCTACGGCTTCTATTATATTTGATTGGAGTCTTTTAGATTTACAAATTGAAATGACTGGTCTTTTTCAAGAATGTTCGGAAAAAGAAATGAATTACTACTATTCTCGATTGACAAGAGAAGAACAAAAATGTTTAACTATTTTTGATAAAACAAAAAAAATAGATCATCGTGATAAATTAATTTATAAATATCAAAATATACCAAAAGGAACATTTTATTATAAACCTCCTTATTGGAAAGTTTATCAATTTTCTCCTTTTCGATTTGAATTTATTAAAAAACATTCCAATTTTTTAGATGATCGTATTATTTATACACAATCATCTACCTCGGATAATACTCAAGATACTACTAAAAAATGGAGTTTTTATCGTTCGTATCCAATTCTATAAAAATAATAATTTGATAATTGATAAAAATAATAATTAACGATTTAAAAAGTTAGTAATTATGTAATAAAAATGTATCGCATCATTCCTTTACGAGTATTACGAAGAACATTAGGTGTTCAATTTGATGAAATAGTACCTTCTGATATTCCAAAAATTGATGGAATTGATAGAGTGATTCATAGTGCAAATAGTATTTCTCCAGGACCTATTCATAATATTAAAAGACCGTGGTATATGCATACACATCAAGAAGATAATTTAATGGTCGTACAAGGTACAAGATTTGTTGATATATACTGTCCAAAAACCAAAATAAAATCTTCTTTTATAATCACTCCCGATAAAATTTATAAGAATGATAAATTATATTGTGATTATCCAGCTTTAGTAGTTTGGAATGTTGGAATTTTTCATCGCATTATTAGTGGTCCAGAAGGATCCATTAGTATAAATTTTGCGACAAGACACAAAGGTTATAATAATAATGATAATTTTAATATTTATGATCTTGATTTAGAAACGGGAAAATATAAGATAATTAAAGAAGGATATAAAGATCAACCAGATATAAATTATCATTATAGTTCTGAATTAATTAAAAAATTAGTCAAAGAATCTTAATTTTTTTTATTATATAATAAAAAAAATGCTTTCTTCACAAGATATTAAAGATTTAGTTCAAAATTATAAAGAGGATGATACTATTAAGTACACAGATGCTGCAGTAATGAATGCTCGAAATCCATACACTAAAATTTATAGACTTGCTAAAAACAAAAATCTATTATACGAACAATTTGATAAACTTTTACGCAGACTTCCCAAACACTATTTAACAGATATAACGAACATAACAGAAAAGACGCTTCAAGATTTTATTGATAAAATTGATAGTACAGAAATACCACCTCCACCTCCATCTCCACCTCCACCTCCACCTCCACATCGAGTTTTATTTTCAGATGACCTAATAATACCGTATGAAGATGGAGAATTACCGATTGACCATATACCTATACCTTTTACTGTGCAACAAATTGAAAGAAAAAAAAAAATGACGGATATAGGTACGCTAGAAACACAAGCATCGAAATTTATTACAGATGATAGATTTATACAAGCATCTGAAAATTTTTATAAATCTTATATATTAAATGTATACTTTATTACCGGAGATGAACCAAATTCACAATATGCATTATTCAAAGGAACTAGAAGGAGTGCATTTGAGGCAGTTACGAGTGTCTTAAGTTCTTCTGATCCTTTTTTCAGTGTATTTGAACATTTGCATAATATGCAAGAAAAAATATTTTCAGAAAAAACGAAAAAAGATGAAATATATAGTGCAAATTATCTAAAAGAACATTTGAATCCATTTCAAAACTGTATTTTATGTCCTACATTACCATACGATTCTATTAGATATGATGTTACTATATATCTAACATCAAGACTTATCTTTGAGGAGGGCTTCTTTAAATTTCCGGAAACATTTACAAGTGACCCTATCTTTAGTCAACATTATGAAAAAACATTTCATAAGTTATTTCATCCTAATGATTTTATTGAAACCAAAACCGATGAAGAAACAAAACAATTTACGTTTAACGTTCGTTTACCTTCTTGTGATAGACCTATTCAATTTCGAACAATGAGTGACGAACAGTTAGAACAATGTAGATTTATGTTTGGTAGAGAAGGCATACCAACGATAGGACAATTAGAGAAAACATTTTTAGATCAAATAGCCCAATTTATGAGTTATTATGTCTATGTTTATATGATCATTCAACAATATGGTATTGAATTATATCGTCGAATTATTGGTTTGTGCAAATCCATATTAGTGGAAAAAGATCCCGATCAAAAGTATGAATTGAGTGGACAATTATATAGTCTCATAATGAATACTTCATCATCTTTAGAAACTCTAAAAGGTAGTGATAGAGATCAATTAAATTCTTTTTTACAGACATTGACACAATCTCATTTACAAGATCATCATTTTTTAAATTATTTAATAAACTATTATACATATCTTATAACTTTTTTAACATCGTATCTATTCGTAATTGAATATTTTTTTAAACACTATCTAGAATTACTTCTATTAAATCCTTTTTTGTTTTATTTTATGATTAATAGTAATCAAAACAATATTAAACTTTACATATTTGATAATAATGAAATATCTAAAGAAAAAAGAAAAATAAATAGTATATTATATAATATAAAATATTGTGGTGTTTATTTATTATTATGTTTTATATTACATATGGCGAAAAATTTTATTGATACTGGAAAATATTGTACTGAAAATTTCACATTAGTAGTTGTTCCATCAGAAAAAGATAAACATCGACGTGTTGAAATACCGATTGATTGCTCATCTTCGTATTTCATAATAGTCCGAAATGAATTTGTACAAAGATCGATCGCATTTATTGGAGACTATATACGACATATAAACAGAAATAATATGGATGTGCCAGAAAAATTAAATCAATATATGAGTTCTTTTATTGATTGCATATTATCCATCATATGTAATGATTCCGAGCCTCAATCACTTCTCGTCTTTTTGTTACTCTTAAATATGTCAGTAATAAGTCATTTTGGTGATATATTTTCTATCGTAAGTTATGATGATAAAGAAGGACCTCAATATCAAAGAGAAGATATGTATAAATATGGTTTAAGTCAGTATTTTCAATTAATTAATCCATCCGAAAAAACATCATTATATTATGGTTCAATGTGTCAAAAACGTACGCATAAACCAATAAATAGAAGAGAAGATTCAAATAAGTTTATAAATCAAATAGAATTAATGAGAATGCTTTTTTATTTTTTATCGAAAATATTTAACGATCGTATGATATGTGATCCTAACACTGCATTTCCATTACGAGATAGACGAAAAATAGTGGAAATAAAATTGTTCAGTGAATTATTGTTAGCTAATTTTACAAAAGTAATATTTGATTCGATATATATGCCACAACTAATTTCCTATGAAAGAAAAAAACTAGAAAAACTTCATGGTTTTTTTCCTAAAATATTAGATGATCCATCTGTAATACTTGGATATAAAAAATTTGTAATACAATATTTATTAAATGAAACATTTAAAAATAATATAGTTCATTATGCTCTCCTTCTATCTATTGATTTTCATACTAGTTTAGATCGTATGCTTCAATTTGATGATCATCAAAGAATTCATTCATTATATGATGGACGATTTTTTGCGGATGTCGTTCTAGAAGATGCAGAAACCGAGATATTAGAACAAATGAAAATGGTTACCGTCACACAACTCGAGGATCCGTCACAAGATGATTTACGACGACAAGATGAAGTTCAACAACAAAGACCAGATGATTCACATCAAGTCACACCAAAACAAGATCAACTACAACCAGTGGTTGATTTGCGACAAGATCCATCACGAGGTGACCTATCTAGATATATCACAAATTTACATTTTCAACAGCAACCAGACATCCTTTCACATTCCTATCAAGCTATGCAAAGACGTAATTTAAAGGTATTGCCGAAAGAGAGTAAAGATATTTTTAGAAGAATAAGAGAACGACTCAAAGACGATGCAAAAAAAATAGGTTTATTAGAAAATTTATATGATGAATTAAGGACACCTTATTCAATGGGTGATGATAGAGAACGATTTATTTATATTTTCAAGTATCGATTAATTGTCATTCTCGATTACGCCAATTTATTTTACGCATTAGCTGAAAAAGAATCCTTCCCCCAGTTAGAGATGTCTTCTATACAGTGGTCAGTCGAACAGAAATCGGAGTTCTTAAGACAAAATAGATCTATTATCTGTGCACACATCTATGAGACTCAATGTCGTAGATTGGGTGTATATCCAAATGAGATATATTGGGTATTTGTATGTCAAGGTTTTCGACGAGATTCTGATTCATTAATACAATTTTATTCGAGTTCGAGAAGCCATAGTGTTGAAGGTAGAAGAGGTAGTGTTAAAGGTAGAAGAGGTAGTGTTGAAGGTAGAAGAGGTAGTGTTAAAGATAGTAGAGGTAGTGTTGAAGGTAGAAGAGGTAGAGATCGAAGAGGTAGTGAAGGAGGTGGTGATGAAGAGACGGATGAAAGAGAGTTAGTACCTAAAGGATTTGATATCATAGTCTCTTGTTTTGATTTGGATTTAACGACTCGTCAAAAGATATATTGTCATCAAAATGAATGGTTTGTAAAACGAAAAGAAGATGGTACAATGCGATGTACGAATCCAATGGATGATTTAATTTTCTTATGGATTAGTCGTTTAATTGAGAAGTTATCAGATAAAGTAAATCAAAATTTTATAGAGTGTTATAAACAACGAATGGGTATTCTAGGTGGTAATAAAAAATTAATAAGAAAAGATAATGAGTATCTAAAAGATTTTACGACCAAATTGTTAAGTATCAGTTTAGATCGATTTTCCGATTGGAATATATAATAGGATTAAATTAAAATAGTATTGAATGAGATTAAAAATATTTAATATAATTGAATGATATTGAAAAATTTTAATACTAGTATTAAAATTCCTATTTTATCTATTTTATCTATTTTATCTATATAATTATTAACTTGAAATATTATTATTCCAATAAATAATCCATTTCTTCTAATAGTATTAATAATTTACAATTATAACGATTATATAAATTATGACAACTATAACGATGATAACGATGATAACGAATATAACAACTATAACAATGATAACGATGATAATCGTTATAACGATTATGACGATTATAACGATTATAACGATTATGACAATTGTATTAGCTTTCTTTTTATCATATAAAAATAGAAGAATTAATTATAAAAATTATTTTTAATGAACATTTAATCGCCATAACGCCATTCATTATGTGTATCTTCAGTCATTGTTATTAAATCTCCTCTTACAATTCTACGTGTACTTTTAGCTACTACATCTCTCCATGATCTTGTAGATCCGACTTTTGTTGGCATTATACTATCGAATACTTTTTCCATCGCTTTCATTTTATATTTTAATATTCGTGTTAACCATCTAAAAACTAAATCATCCATTGGATTTTTTTTATAAAACACTTGATTTGAATGACAAGATATATATTTAGCTTCTGCTCCTCCTTCTGCTTCTTTTTTAAAATAACAAGCAACTTCTATTATAACAGAATTATCATCCAAATGTTCTAATGTAATTAGAGAAGTATTTTGTTCTTGTGTTCCAACCTTTGGGTGATCTTTATGAGATACAAATATGAAAAATGTATTTAAACGATTTATATCCGTGTACTGCACGTCACTTAAAACAACATTTTTACAGTATTCTAAATTTACTTTTAATTCCTTATTTTTTATACTAGGACAAGATCTTGTATCAGAAACAAATACTCCTTCATGTTTCATTTTTAAAGTTTTATGATAAAAATTCATATAATCAATTAAAAAAGTCGTTTTATAGGTAAAACTATTTTTTAATGGAAATAAACGTTGAAATAACTCAGTTACTATATCTTGTTCAATTAAAGCTCTACATATATGACCTCTAATATCCCTAAAAATAGGTATTGATTGATGCCTAAGTCTCATATTATCTTTATCAATATCTCTTCCATAAAATTCAGAATACCTACTTTTCATTCCTTGTTGATCGGATTGACTTCGTTGTTTTGATTGCCTTTGTTGAAATTCATTAATTTCAGTTTGTAAAACTTTTTCAGTATGATTAATAGCTTTTCCTTGTATTTTTTGTATTTTAATTCCAGCTTGTCGTTGAGGTCGAACATCACCTTGTAAGTCAGCTGTATCCGCTCGTTGCTGACTAGTATCCGATAGTCGAGGTCTAACATTAAGTTTAGGAGGACCCACTTCAGCTTGTTGCTGACTAACATCAGCCTTCGGATGACCAGTATCCACTCCTTGCTGACTAGTATCCGATAGTCGAGGTCTAACATCAACTTTAGGATGATCAGTATCGCCTCCTAAGTGCCCAACATCAACTTGCTGGGGTCTAACATCACCTTGTAAGTAATCAACATCAGCCAGCGGATGACCAACATCCAATCGTGAGTGAACGATATTCACAGATGCAAAATCTGTATCAATAAAGGGTCTAGACTCATAAGGTATTAATTTTCTAAAATAAGTTATTTCATCTTGAAATGCATCTAAAAAAGAACTTTTAAATTCCACCATTTTTTCAAATAATCCTTCTAAATATAATTTTTCAAATTTTTTAACTAAAGGTTTATCATTTTTGGTATTATACATTATAAGATGTGAATTTGTACTAATTACCGACTGATCAAGATTATATCTAATTAATCTACTAAAAATATCCGAAAGCTTCTGACTTTCCTCTTTTCTTCGTTTCTTTGATAAACTATCAATCGAAGATCTATCTATTCTACAATGAAATAAAATACCTTCTGCATACCATCTAAATATAAGTGGTAATATTACGGTTGCTTCTATTTCATAACTAGTTATTTCAGACCCTATTTTTCTTATTGATGAAGATTCAAAATAAGTAGATACTTGATCTAATGAATTTAATAAATATAAAAAAATTGTTTGTTTAGCCAAATCAATACTCATTAAATCTACATCATTATTTTCAGTAGAAGTACTCGAATGATCTAATCTTAATCGTTTCATAAAAGATGGATATATTGTAAACAATACATTTGGGCAAAATTTAAAACCATAATAACTTAAGCTTAAAATCATTGAAAATAAGGATATTTGGAAATTTTGATCTTTTTCTTCTGAAGAAAATGATTGAGAAACTGTCGTAGTATCTTCTAGAGGAGATGGTTGAGTAGCTCTCGTCGTATCTTCTGTACCAATTAAAGGAGGAGGAGGATTATTTACTCGTTTAGCTTCATTTAAGTCTAATTTATATTTACAACAATCCGATATTGAGGCTAATAGACTAGTTGGATAAAAATCTTTTTGTAAGAAAGCAGTTAGAAAACATTCAAGTGGATATATTCCAGCTAATAAAACTTCATATACAAATGTTCTAGTCAGAAATGTTTGAATCGATGATTTATAATACTCAAATAATAAATGACATAATCTATTTATTATTGATGGATTTCTTTCATCATCTGGTATATCTTTTGGATTAATAAATTTTTTTTGAGATTTATCATAAAAATAAAAGGATATAATAGATAATATAGCATTGTTTAAATAATTATATAATTCAATTAAACCAACAAATACGAAAGAAATATGTCTAGGATCGTTTGTACGAGGGTTTTGTATATCACCTACACTTCTAACAAATTGTGGATCTATAGTTGGAGAATAACTTTTATGAAATAATGAAGTTAATAATGCACATAATATTAATCGTAGAAAATCTACTACATTAGACGAACGTAAAGCAGCAAATGGAGCTAAAAAATTATTATAAAATAATGTTACAAAATATATTATTGACTCTATATATTGAATTTGCAAAGCATAAAATTCAATTAACAAATTAAAAAAATTACATATATACATTTTCTTATCATTAATATCTCGTAATAATTGCATTCTATAAATTTTTATTTTTTCTCTTTGTTCTTCAAGAGATTCGGATATAAATGTTAATTCTAATAATTCAAATATACGAGAAAATGTCTCTATGACAATTCTTATATCACATTTATTTTGACAAAAATTTAAAAATTGAGTTATCATTATACGTGATTGGTTAATAATATGTTGATATACATTTAAACAAGCAAATTTTACGAGTTGTTGATAACTTATTAATAGAATTTTTATAGCTAATAGTATATCATCACGATTTTCATCTCCAAATGATAGATTATATGATTCTTTACGAGACGGTAAATTATTTGGAGAAAGCCATATTTGCGGATTTCTGCTTTGCTGATATTCTAATTCTTTACGTATTAAGTCAAATTTTGTGTTCTTAATTTGTAAAGGATACATATCAAATAACAAAACATTAACATTGGCTCTGTGTGATTCTAATTCGGTTTTACTTTTTTGAATTTCTCTTTCAATGGCAATTTCAAATGTTGGTTGTGATGATTTTGATGGTTTTGGAGGCATTCTTTTTATTTTTATTTTTATAAAAATTGATTGATTTAAAAATTTATTTTCATACACTTAAAAATCATTTAGTTCTTATTTCTTTTCTTTCTATTCAATGTCTCAAAACAATCAACTTTCAACTGTCTCCTCTTTCAACTGTGAAAATATTCTTTTTTCAAAGCCCGAAATTGGAAATATTCCAGGACAAAAAATTGGTTTTAAACGTGTCCGTTTGGGCGTTAAAAATGATGATGGTTCTATTGGTGATTTAATTTTCTCGACTCCTTCTAAACTTCATTCTTTCGGTCTCCAAGAATCAACTGATATGGGAACGGGTAAATTGAATGGATATATTCTTCCTTTGTGTCTTTGGAACAGAAATGGTCCTTCGACGGAAGAAAAATCATTTACGGATTTGTTTGATGACATTTCTGATTATTGTAAAAAATATTTGGTGCAGCATCGAGAAGAAATTGAAAAATATGATCTTGATTTTTCGGATCTAAAGAAGTTTAATCCTTTGTTTTGGAAAATGGATAAAGGTAAAATCGTTGAAAATAAAGGTCCTATGCTTTATAGTAAAGTTCTAATGAACAAGAAAAATAATAAGATTACTACTATTTTTGTAGACGAAGATTCAAACAAAATCATTGATCCATTTTCAATCCTAAATAAACCATCCAATGTAACGGCTGCCATCAAATTTGAAAGTATCTTTATTGGAAACAAGATTTCTTTACAAGTTAAATTGTATGAAGTTGTTGTAAAACCAATTGATAATAGTATTCGT
>Ga0194129_10005477_pt1 | contig 16167 bp, 11 predicted proteins | sample TA2KigCa35mmetaG_FD_150862 | JGI IMG/M metagenome (GOLD analysis project Ga0194129, IMG submission 150862) | Freshwater microbial communities from Lake Tanganyika, Tanzania - TA2015038 Kigoma Deep Cast 35m | ecosystem: Environmental > Aquatic > Freshwater > Lake | place: Tanzania: Lake... | reverse complement strand
TCGCCCACATCGTCGAGGCGACAGGCAGCCATCTGTCGCGCGAGGCGGGCGTCGAGCCCGGCGCGCCGCTCGCCTACCTGATCGCGCCGCCGCTCGAGGCCGCCGTCGCCGTCGACGCCGCGCTGAAGGCCGGCCGCGTGTCCTTGCAGAAGTGGATCCCCGCGCCCTCGGAGACGAACTTCTCGGGCGCGTTCCTGTCCGGCGCCCTCGACGAGCTCCTGGCCGCCCGCGACGCCTTCGTCGACGCCATCCACGACGTCGGCACGCGGCCGCTCCTGTCGGCGCGCCGCCCCGACCACCTGCGCCGCTGACGCCGTCACCGTCCTCGTCGACGACGGCGTCGGCGTCTGTGTCCACCGCACCCCGGGATCCCCACCGTGCCCGACGCATCCCCCGAGCCTCGCGACGCAGCGCTCGTCGCCCGCGGCCTGAAGAAGCGGTTCGGCGCCACCCTCGCCGTCGACGGCATCGACGTCGTCGTGCCGAAGGGCGCGCGCTTCGGGCTCATCGGACCCAACGGCGCCGGCAAGACGACGTTCATCAAGCTGCTGCTCGGCATCTGCAAGAAGGACGAGGGCTCGGTCGTCGTGCTCGGCGGCGACCCCGACGACACCGCTGTTCGCCGCCGAATCGGCTACCTGCCCGAGCGGCTCGCCATCCCGCCGTCGTTCTCGGCGCTGGCCTTCCTCGACGGCGTCGCCCGCATCAAGGGCATCCCGTCGTCGCGACGCCGGGCCGAGATCCGCGACACGCTGGCGCTGGTTGGCCTCGAGGAGGTCGCCTGGGGCCGCGCCACCGGCGGCTACAGCAAGGGCATGCGCCAGCGTACCGGGCTGGCCGCGGCGCTGCTCGGGCAGCCTGACCTGCTCGTCCTCGACGAGCCCACCGACGGCATCGACCCGCTCGGCCGGCGCCAGATCCGCGAGGTCATCCTGCAGGCCGGCCGCCGCGGCGCCACGATCTTCCTGAACTCGCACCTGCTCGCCGAGACCGAGCGCGTCTGCGACCACGTCGCGGTCCTGCACAAGGGCCGCGTCGTCAAGGCCGGCGCGCTGGTCTCCCTGCGCCGCACCGACGCCTTCCGCGTCGTGTTTGCGCGCCGCCTGAAGGACGGCCCCGACGACGACGACGGCGCCGCCGCGCGGCAGCGCGCCGTCGACGCCGGCTTCGTGCCGCAGCCCGGCGACGACGGCGACGACATGTGGTCGACGTCGTTCATCGGCACCGACGCGGTGGCGCTGTCCGCGGCGCTGCAGGCGGCGCTCGGCAGGGGCCTCGTCGTCGTCGAGGTCAGCCCGGCGCTGGTGGATCTGGAGACCATCCTCGAGCAGTCGATGGGCGCCGATGCCGCGGCGGCGTCGACGGCGAAGGAGCAGGCCGCATGAACGTCGTCCACGTCGCCCGCGACGTCGTCCGCGAGGCGTTCGCCAGCAAGCTGATGCTGCTCTTGTTCGTCGCCATCGCGGCGGGCCTGCTGTTGCTGACGTTCTCGCTCGACCTCGACGTCGTCGACGGCGCGCTGGCTGGCAGCCGCCTGTTCGGGCAGGCCGCCGACCTGAGCATCGTGCCCGTCGATGTCTTCTTGCGGCCGGCGTTCCAGGCGCTGGCGTGGGTGACGTTCTACGCCGGGCTGCTCTTCGGCATCGTCGCCACCGCCGACGTCGCGCCGCGCATGCTGCAGGCCGGCCGCGTCGAGCACCTGCTCGCCCTGCCGGTGCGGCGCTTCGAGCTCGTCGTGGGCATCTACGTGGGCGTGCTGTGCTTGTGTGCGCTGGCCACCGCGGTGAGCACTGGCGGCGTCTCGTTGATCCTGTTCGTCAAGGCGAAGACCTTCACCGTGGCCCCCATCGCCGGGGCGGCGATGGCGCTCCTGGGCTTCGGCGCGATCTACGCCGTCATGCTCGCGGTGGGCAGCCTCGTGCGCTCGGCGGCGGTGTCGGCGGGCGCCGGGCTCTTTCTCTATGCCCTCGGCGTGATCGTCGCCAGCAAGGCCACGATCGTGAACTGGACCACGAGCAAGGTCGTGCGCGCGCTGCTCGAGCTGGTGTTGACCCCGGTGCCGAACCTGCGGGCGCTGGCCGACGTCGGCGCCGGCGTCGCCGCCGGCGAGGCGGTGGCGCTGTCGGCGGTGCTGCCCGTCGTCGGCGGCGCCGTCGCCTTCGCCGGCTTCGCCGTGGTCGTCGCCTGCGCGATCGTGCAGTCGAAGGACTACTGACCGCCACGGACGAGCGCTGTTCGGTCAGCGCTTCAGGCGCAGCGGGCCAGCGGCACGACCGCGGTGGCCGCGCCCTGCCCGCGACGCGCCGTGCGTTCGACGGCGAACGACCACGGGTCGACGACGCTCAGCGGCGCGAAGGCGCGCTCGACGCGCACGGCCGGGCGGCGCGGCGCGGGCTTGTTCCGGCCGTCCACGCCGACGATGGTGCGGGCGAGGCGCTCGAGGGCGACGGCGGCGGCGGCAGCGGTCGGGCGCGCCGCCGGGTCCTTGTCGAGCAGCGCGTGCACGAGGTCGTCGAGGGCGGCGGGCACCGTCGCGGCGCTGCCGAGGCGCGGCGCCGGCTGGAACGCGTGGCTGAACAGCAGCTCCGTCGTCGTGCGCGCGACGAACGGCTCGCGGCCGGCGCACACCGCCCAGGCGAGCACGCCAAGGGCATACAGGTCGCTCGCCGGCGACGCCGCCGCGCCGACGAGCCGCTCGGGGGCGATGTAGCCGACGGTGCCGCGGATGGCGCCGTCGGCGGCGGCCGCCGCGTCGTCGTCGACGGCGCTGGCGATGCCGAAGTCGATCAGCTTGACGAACGGCTGCGCGCCGGCGGCGTCGCACAGGAACACGTTGGCGGGCTTGAGGTCGCCGTGGACGACGCCGGCGTCGTGCACGCCCACCAGCGCCCGCGCGATCTGGGCGAGCAGCCGCACGCCGTCGCGCCACGACAGGCAGGTGCGCTCGGCGAGGGTCGCCTCGAGATCGCGGCCCCGCAGGTGCTCGAGCGCGACGAAGCCGTCGTCGCCGTCGCCGCCGAGGTCGTGGACGGCGACGACGTGCGGGCCCTGCGCGCGACGCAGCAGCCGCCCCTCGGCCACCAGCGCGGCGCGGTTGTCGTCGTCGCCACGGTCGGCGCGGACGAACTTCAGGACCACCGTGCGGCCGGCGCGCTCGTCGACGGCGACGAAGAGCTCGCCCATGCCGCCCTGCCCCAGCGCGCGCGTCAGGCGATAGCGCCCGGCGACCACACTGCCCACCGCCCGCGGCCCGCCGGGCACGCCGGCGCCCACGGGCGCGGGAGCAGGGACGGCGGGAGCGGGGCAGGTGTCAGGGCGCATCGATGACCTCCAGACGGCGAGACGAGCGGGTCGGCTTCGTGGGAGGCATCGTGGGGGAGACCGCCAGGAGCCGACACGACACATGTCGGGTCCGGAGGCGCGAACAGCGATAACGTGAGCCCAGTCACACCATGGACCGGGCCGAGCTCATCACCACCCTGCAGGACAACGCGGTCTTCGCCCGCGTGCCACGCGACAAGCTCGAGCGGCTGGCGCTGCACGCCGAGGTCCTGCGACTCGAGCCCGGGGCGCGCGTCCTCGAAGAAGGCGACGCGAGCGATCACATCTTCGTGCTGACGAGCGGGTTCGCCGGCGTCTTCTACTCGTCGCCCGACGGCGTCGACGTGCTGGTGAAGCTGTTCGGGGCCCCCGCGGTCTTCGGCGAGATGGAGCTGTTCTTCGGCCAGCCGCGGCAGGAGTACGTCGAGTGCCTCGAGCCGTCCGTCGTCGTGCGGATCCCCGCCCACGACTTCCTCGGCCTGCTGCGCACCGATCCCGTCGCCTGCTACGCGATGCTGCAGGACGTCGCGACCCGTCTGGCCATCGCCGCCTACCACGAGCGATCTCTCGCCTTCCACGACGTGCCGATGCGGCTGGCCGGGCTGTTCCTGAGCTTCCTCGAGGCCTGCGGCACGAAGAGCCGCAGCGGGCGCGCCAGCCTGCGCATCAAGCTGACCTACGAAATGCTGGCGCGCTGCCTGGCCGTCAACGTGCGCTCCATCGATCGGACGATGACCGAGTGGGCGCGCGAGGGCTGGCTCGAGCGCAACCGCAGCCTCTACACGTTCACCGACGTCGCCCAGCTTGCCGAGAAGGCCGACCCCGAGCGGCTCGCGCTGTACTCGCGGCTCGGGCTCCTGCCCCACCGCACCGGCGACCTGCTGTTCACCGACGAGGGCGAGCCGCTGCCCTGACGGCTCCGGCGGAGGCTACGCCGACGGAGGCGGCGGCGACGGCGACGGCGACGGCGACGGCGTCCGGCGCGGACCAAGCACAGCAGCTCACGACGAGGGCTGCAGCGCCGCGCACAGCGCACGGTCGTCGGCGTCGGCGGACCGCGCGAGCGCCGCGAGGTACGGCCTGGGGTCGACGCTCGACGAGGGCGAGAACGCCTGTCGCAGGCGGGCCGCGACCTCGTCCGCCGTCGGCGGCCGCTTCAGCCGACCGGCGAGCACGCTCGCGACGAGCACGCGCACGTTGTGGCCCCAGAGCTCGGCGAAGCGCTCCGCGGGGCTCGCGTCGGCGTCGACGAGGAACTCCTTCTCGCCGACGTGGTCGACGCGCGCCTTCTCGGTGAACGGCGACACGCTCTGCTGGCCGGGGGCCACGAGGCTCACGCGCAGCTGGGCGCCGGTGACGGCGGCGACGGCGGTGGACGCGGCGTGCAGCGCAGCGCCCTCGAGCGTGAGCGTCGTGCCGGTGCCCATCTGGCGCGCGATCAGCCACTCCCTGCTGCCCTCGATCGCCTTGCCGATGCGGTAGCCGGCGACGGTGACGACGTCCTTCTGCGCGGCCTGCGCCGCGGTGACGTCGACGAAGCCGCTGCCGTGGTCGCCGTCGCCGGGCTTCTTCAGCGCGCGCGCGATGCCTTCGGCGACGCGCAGGTCGCGCTGTGACTTCGGCAGCGGCCGCTGCTCGGCTTCGGCGCGGGCGGCGGCGACGACGTCCTCCGGCGGCGTGAGCTCCTCCTCGGGCAGCACCTGGTCGCCGGGCTTCGTGTCCCACGAGGGCTGCTTCAGGTCTTCGCCGGTCTTCTTCAGCTCGCGCTGCACGAGGTGGACAAGCGCCTCCTGCCATTCGCGCGGCACGTCGTGGATGCCCACGCCGCCGTCCTTGCCTTCGGCGGCGCGCTTCGCGGCGAGACCGCCGAGCAGCAGCAGCGTGCGCGTGAGCTGGATGTAGCGGGGCGGGATCGGATCGCGCTCGCCCGTCATGTTCACGACGTAGCCATTGTTGACGACGAGGAATTCCTTGCCGTTCGGGTGGTGCACGACGCCGTCGGAGTGGGCTTCGGCGTCGGCCTTGCCGGTGTTGATGGCCTTGCCCTGAAACACGCCCCAGAGGTTGCCGCGCTCGTCCTTCTCGGTGTCGGCCTTGCGAAACGGCAGCAGGTCCTGCGGGCCAAGCTCGTCGTCGGCGGAGGCGGCGTTCACGAGGATGGCGCCGTCGGGCAGGAGGTCGTGGTCTTCGACGTCGAGGGTGCGCATGCCGACGCACGACACGAGCACGCCGGCGTGGGCGAGCGCCTGCGACTTGTCATGATGGGCGTGCACCTTCGACGGGTCGTGGCCCTCGGCGAGCAACGCGTCACGCAACGCCACGGTGCGCTGCGGGTCCTTGTCGTACAGGTGCACGTCGAGGCCGCGGCGCAGCATCGCGCGGGCGACGCCGCCGCCGACGGCGCCGCAGCCGAGCACCAGCGACTCGTGCGGGGGCTTCACGCCGAACTTTGCGAGGCGGTCGAGCTTGCGATCGACCTCGAGCACGACGGAGTGACCGATCATCGGCGACTCCCACTCGAGCTTGGCCCACGTCTCGGCGACATTGACGACGGGGCAGCGCAGCGCGCCCTTCTCCTGCAGCTCGTGAAGGATGCGCGCGCCGCGCCGGGTCTGCTCGACGCAGGCGAAGAACGGTGCGTACGCCGGGAACTTCTCGTGCAGGATCTTGATGGCCTCGGCGCCGTCGTCGATGAGCAGCACCTGCGGCTTGGGCCGGTCGGCGAACGCGGGCTGGCCGTCGACGTACGACGTCGGCCGCGGCAGGCGCTCGATGATCCCGCGCAGCTGCTCCTCGATGCCCTGCTCCATCGCCGCCGCGAATTCCTTGACACCCACCTTCTTCGACGTCTCGTGGACGTGAGCGCCGCGGGCCTCGAGCTCGGCGACGACGCGATGGTTCGTCGAGTAGACCTTGCCGAGCAGGCGCATGTCGGCGTTTGCGACGCCGAGCTCGTGCACGGCCTGAAAGAGCGTCGCCGATGACGCGAACAGGTGCTGCAGGCCCATGAAGGCGAAGCCCTTCAGCTCGTCCTTCTTCGCGACCTGCTTGACCATCGTCGCAAGCGCGCTCATCGGCGGTGCGATCGACGACGTCGACGCCACCGTCGTCGCGACGCGGTCGGAGAGCGGCGCGAAGGCGCGTCGATCGGCGAGCGGGTCGCCGCTCTTCTTCTCGATCGACGACAGCGCCTGCAGGAACTGCACGCCCCTGGGGCCGAGGGAGCGCTGCACGGCGGCGACGTCGACGCGGCCGTGGCCGTCGCCGCAGGAGGCGAACTCGTCGGCGAGCGCGGCGAGGGTGCCGTCGCGCACGTCGCCCTCGCGGATCATCTGGCCAAAGAGGTTCTTCACGAGCGCCGCCTCGAAGCGGTCGTTCGGCACGCTCTTCAGCTCGGGCGCCTCGAGGAAGCCGGTGGCGCTCTTTGTGTGCGGGGCTAAGGACGTCACGAGGCCGTCGAGGAGCTTCTGCCCCTCGGGGGTCTGCAGCTTCTCGAGCATGCCGGCCATCGTGACCGGCACGGATGAAGATGACGGCGACGACGACGGCGACGGGCTCGTCAGCGTGGTCTTCGTCGTCGGCAGGTGCTGGACGGCTGTGAGCTTCACGCAGGCGAGGCTAGGCGACCACACCGACGTCGTCATCCGCCGTCTCGCGGGCCGCCACCAGCGGCGATGGCGGCCGCGTCTCCGTCGGTCGTCATGGCGATGCCTAACGTCGCGCGCATGACGCAATCTCCCCTCCCCGGCGCGTTGCTCGGCGGCCGCTACCGTCTGGCTGCCGAACTGGGCAGCGGTGGCATGGGCACGGTGTACCGCGCCGTCGACGAGCGCGACGGCGGCGACGTCGCCGTCAAGGTCATCAAGGCCGGGCGCGACGACCCCGAGCTGGTGGCGCGCTTCAAGCGCGAGCGCACGTTCATGGCGGTGGACAGCCCGCACGTCGTGCGCGTGCTCGACCACGGCGACGACGACGGCGTGCTGTACCTCGTCATGGAGTTGCTGCGCGGCGAGACGCTGCGGGACCGCATGGCCCGCGTCGACGTCGTGGCCGTGCGCGAAGCGCTTTCGATCGCGCGCGACGTCGCCCACGCCCTCGTCGTCGCGCATGCCGCCGGCATCGCCCACCGCGACATCAAGCCGGCGAACATCATGCTGACCGGCGCGGCGCCTTCGCGGGCGGTGCTGCTGGACTTCGGCATCGCGCGCTCGCTGGCCCCCGCGTCGACGATGACGTCGACGAGCGTGGTGGTCGGCACCGCGGGCTACATCGCGCCCGAGGTCGCGATGGGCGGTCGCACGTACGACGTGCGCGCCGACCTCTACAGCCTCGGGGTCGTACTGTACGAGATGCTCGTCGGCGCGCCGCCGTTCGTCGCCGCCAACGCGCTGGCGCTGGCGGCGCGGCAGGCGAGCGAGGACCCGCTGTCGCCACGGGTGCGCGAGCCGACGGTGCCCGCCGACGTCGACGCGCTGGTGATGCGGCTCTTGTCGCGCACCCCGGCCCGCCGGCCCGCCGACGCTGCGGCGGTGGTGGGCGCGCTGGACGCGCTCTTGACCGGCGCGCAGCCGGTGCTGACCAGCGAGCTCTGCAGCGACGGCGTCGTCGACCAGAACCCGTACTTCACGATCACCTGGGACGCCCTGGCGCGCGTCGCGCGCTACGTGTGCAGCGCCGCGCCGTTCGCGTCGGTCGAGGGCGTCGGCTGGGGCTACGCGGTGATCGCCGACGCCTTCCCGCTCGCCGAGCGCGCCGACAAGTGCCTGCTGATGGACGTGCGGCAGGCGCCGATGCGCACCGAGCCGCGCTTCGGCAAGATCGTGGCCAGCGAGCTGCCGAGCTTGACCCGCGGCTGGCACAAGGTGGCGACGCTCGTGCAGACCGAAGAGGGCGTGCAGCAGATCGCCGCGCTGCGCGCCCGCGTCTGCGGTCGCGGGCAGACCTTCCTCGACGAGGACGCCGCGTTGACGTGGCTGCTGTCTGAGGACTGAGAGGCCATCGGCCCGCTCAGGCAAACCACAGCGCCGCCAGCCGCGACCGCGCCGCCTCGACGACGGGCTCGCGCGCACCGACGACGTCGAAGAGCTCGACGAGCTTCTTGCGCAGCTCGTCGCGGCGCGTGCCCTTCACCTTCGCCACGCCGGCGAGCAACGCGTCGAACGCCTGCGCTGACTGGCCCTGCGCGAACAAGAGCCCGCCGAGCTGCAGCACGGCGTCGACGTCGGCGGGATCGCGCGCGACGGCAGCGCGGGCGCCGTCGAGGTCACCCTCGAGCTCGACGAGCAGGCGCGCCTCGGCGATGAGCGCGACCCAATCGGCGGGCAGGGTCGCGGGCAGCCCGGCGAGCAATGCGCGGGCCTCGTCCTTGTTGCCGGCGCGGGCGGCGACGACGGCGAGGCCGATGGCCGCGCGGACGTCGGCAGGGGCGACGGCGCGCAGCTGCTGCAGGAGGCGCGCGGCGGAGGCGTCATTCTTCGCCAGCAGCGCGGCGCGGGCGCCGGTCGCCAGCGCGTCACCGGGGGCAGGCGCCACCTTGTTCAGGAAGGCACGCACCTGCGGCTCCGGCAACGCGCCGGTGAAGGCGTCGACGACCTCGCCGTCCTTCACGGCGAAGACGGCGGGGATGCCGCGCACGCCGAACTCGCCGGCGAAGCGCGGGTTCTCGTCGGTGTTGACCTTGGCGACGACGAAGCGCCCCTCGCCCTGCGCGGCCAGCTTCTCGAGCACCGGCGACAGCGCGCGACAGGGCCCGCACCACGGCGCCCAGAAGTCGACGATCACGGGGCGCTTCCTGCTCTCTTCGAGCACGGCCCGGGAAAAGGTGGCGTCGGTGACGTCGAGGACGTGGGAAGCGGGCACGGGGAGCTCCTTGCTAAGACGACGCCGTCGCCGTCGCGACGACGCCATTCAGAGTGCATTGAAAATGGCCCTGCGGGGCCCTTTTTTTCAATCCTCGGCGTCCGCTCAGACCTTCGACGGCGCGGGCTTGTCGGCGCCCTTGTCGGCGGGCTTCTCGTCCGGCGTGACGTCCACCATCAGGATGGGCGGCACGTGCACCATGGTCATCTGCGGGTTCTGCGGCGCTGAGTCTTGCGCCATCGCGATGGCCTCCTGCAGGTTCGCAGCCGGCTCGTAGCCGAACAGCTGGCACATGTAGTCGTCCTGGGCGCCGGCGACGATCACGCGGCCGATGTGCTGGCGACCGTTCTCGCCCCAGTACCACATGAAGAACGGGTGGGCCCCGTGGTACGCGTTCGATTTACGATACAACTCAATGTACGTCGGGTCCTCGGCGAACTTCTGCTCGTACTTCTTGTGCAGCGTCTTGGCGTCGCGCGTCTCGGGCAGCAGGCGGTGCACGAACTCGATGTAAGGCGCGTGATGCACCGGGTCGAACTGGTCGTTGAACGGGTGGGTGATGATCACCGTGCCGCCCTTCTTCACCAGCGGCGCACCACGATACAGGTTATGCAGGTAACCCGTCGCCTGAACCTGCACCAGGAGCGGATTCAGGTACGAGTGAACATTGTACGGCGAGACGTAGGGGATGCCGAAGATGCCGATGTCGGCCTGGCCCTTCACGGGGATGGCGTACTGCTCGAAGCAGCGGGCGACCGTCTTTTGATGCACGGCCTCGCACTCGCCGGCCCACACACCAATCAGCTCGTACTGCGCTGGCGACGAGTACAAGAGCTTCTGGCGCGCCGGGTGCGGCAGCGAATCCAGCGTCGCCTTCAGCGCCTTGGCCTTCTGCAGGTCGAAGTCGGACCAGCTCTCTTCCTTCTTGTGGAAGAACGACAGCTGGTCGGGGAACATGCGATTGTTGATCGCCGTCTCGATGTGAAAAATCTTGAGTTGTTTCTCGACGAACTTCCCTTGACGATTGATCGACGCATGCAGCGGCGACCTCTTCTCGTCCGGGTCCATGTAGCTGTCGCACTTCTCCATCACGTACGGGTTGTGGTTGGCGCGCAGCGCCTTGTACCCGGTGAGCCCGGTGGCGATGGACTTGTGGCCGCCGTCCATCGGCACGAGGTTCAGGTTCACGTAGATGACGAGGTCGGACTCCATCGCCCGCTTGCTGATCTGGACGTACTCGCCCTCGTCGGTCTTGCCGAGGTCGAGCATCCCGTCGGGGTCTTCGGCGTCGTGGTTGTAGAGTCGATCGGGCCAGTAGCCGTTGAACACCTTGTCGCCGACGGCGTGGCGGATCTCGTCGGCGGTCATGCGCCGGTGCAGCGCCAGCGCGGCGATAATGTGGATGTCGTCGACGCCGTGGTTGCTCAGGAGCTCGAGCACGATCTCGAGCACGCGCTGGCGGATGTCGGGCCGCCTCATCGGCGGCAGCGGCAGCGAGATGTCGTCGAAGGCGATGGTGACCTTCATGCCGGGCCACAGCTGCGCGTGCAGCGGGTCCATGCCGAGCGGGTTGTTCAGCGCGTAGCGGATGGCGGCGTCGGGGTCCTTCAGGCCCACGATCGGCGGCTTCGGATAGACGACGCGCGTGCCGGCGGGCAGGTGCTCGAACAGGAGCTGCTCGCCCGAGAACATCAGGCGCGCGGGGCTGTCGTTGTCGATGAAGTGGATCTGCGGGTTCGACATGGCCGCGGCAATCGCCTTTGCCGGCTGCGGCGTCAAGGACGTCAGTCGGCCTCGTGGCCGCGGCGTCGTGCGCGCGCACGTCGACAGCGGGGCGCACGGGGATCGGCGAAGGGGCCGGGGCGCGATCACAGCCGGGGCACGACGACAGCCGGAGCCGCGCCTCCCAGAGAAGTGCGTTTCGTCGCACGTGAGGACGACAAAGCGGGACAACCGTCGGCCCTTGTCGAGGGGGGCGGCGTCGGGCTATGGCCGCCGGGTTGTCCTTGCGACGAGGGAGATGACCATGGCCGACCAGCCGATGTTCCTGGGCGAGCGCGCCGCCCGCCAGCTGTCCAACACGACGAAGACGCCACCGCAGTGGCGCGGCGCGAGCCCGCGCTGGCTGACGCAGCTCTTGCCCTGGGTGCCCGTCGAGGCGGGCGTGTACCGCGTGAACCAAGCCCTCGACGACAAGTTCGGCGTGCGCTGCACGCCGGATCCCACCGAGGCGCTGCCCACCGGATTCTCCGACTACGAGCTGCAGCCGCGCGAGTACACGCTGAACTCGGTAACGACGACCATCGCCGTGCACACCCGCGTGTCCGACCTGTACCGCAGCCCGATGGACCAGGTGAAGGAGCAGCTCTCCCTCGCCGTCGAGAAGCTCAAGGAGAAGCAGGAGGAGGAGCTCATCAACAACAAGAGCTACGGCCTGCTGCACAACGTCGACCCCGACCAGCGCATCACCCCGCGCAAGGGCGGCGGCCCCACTCCCGACGACATGGACGAGCTGATCGGCAAGGTCTGGAAGGAGCCCGCCTTCTTCCTCGCCCACCCCCGCGCCGTCGCCGCCTTCGGCCGCGAGTGCACCCGCCGTGGCGTGCCGCCGCCGACGACGACGCTGTTCGGCGCGCCGTTTCTGACCTGGCGCGGCCTGCCCGTCGTGCCCTGCGACAAGCTGCGCGTGCAGGACAACAAGACGAACATCCTCTTGATGCGCACCGGCGAGCGGAAGCGCGGCGTCGTCGGCCTGTTCCAGCCCGGCCTGCCCGGCGAGGTCAGCCCATCGCTGACCGTGCGCATGATGGGCATCAACCAGCAGGGCGCGGCGCAATACCTCGTCACGCTGTACTGCTCGGCCGCCGTCCTCGTGCACGACGCCCTCGCCGTCCTCGAAGGCGTCGCCGTCGACCGCTACCATGAGTACGCCTGACGGCCTGCCGCGCGGCCCCGCGCACGCCCCCGGCGAGCTCAGCCTGCACGCGCCGCAGCGCACGCTGCCGTCGTCGCCGGCGGCGCTGCCGTCGTCGACGCCGTCGCCCGGCGTCGGCAGCGCCGTACTGCGGTCACCCACCGCGCCCACCCTGCCCGACGCCGACCCGGGAAGTCTGACGCTCGCCATCGCGCACCTCGCGAACGTGCTGTTCGCGGACCCCGCGCCGCCCGCGCCGTCGATCCCGTCCGCATCGACCGGCACGCCGCCCGCGAGCGCGCCCGCGTCGTCAACGCTGACGCTGCCCGCTTCGACGCCGGCCGCGCCGACGCAGCCCGCGTCGACCACCAGCCCGCCGACGGCGACCGCGCCGACGACGTCGCACCCGTTCTCCTCGACGCCCGACTTCAGCGGCGTCTTCGCGTCGACGCCGAGCGCGCCCGGTCTGCCCGACGCGTTCGCGGTCCCTCTGGTCGACGCCTTCGACCCGCCGTCTCGCCACGCCGCGCCCGCGCCGTCGCCGTCGCTGCCGTCGTCGCCGCAACCGTCGACGCTGCCGTCGTCGCCTGCGCCGACATCGACGGCGCCGTTTGCTCCGTCGTCGCCTGCGCCGACATCGACGGCGCCGTTTGCTCCGTCGTCGCCTTCCGCTTCGCTGACGGTGCCGGTGGCCTACGAGGTGACCCCCGTCGTCGACACCGGCCTGCGGTCGTCGTCGTCGTCGTCGGGCTTCGACGCGGCGGCGCTGAAGGCCGAGTTTCCGATCCTGCAGCAACGCGTGCACGGCAAGCCGCTCGTCTGGCTCGACAACGCCGCGACGACGCAGAAGCCGCGCGCGGTCATCGAGCGGCTGAAGCGCTTCTACGAGCACGAGAACTCGAACATCCACCGCGCCGCCCACGCGCTGGCCGCCCGCGCCACCGACGCCTACGAGCACGCGCGCGAGACCGTGCGCCGGTTCGTGAACGCGTCGTCGGTGCGCGACGTCATCTTCGTGCGCGGCACCACCGAGGGCATCAACCTCGTGGCGCAGTCGTGGGGGCGGCAGCACATCGGCGAGGGCGACGAGATCGTGCTCACGCACCTCGAGCACCACGCCAACATCGTGCCGTGGCAGCTGCTCGCCCGCGACGTCGGCGCACGGCTGAAGATCGCTCCTGTCGACGACGATGGCCAGATCGTGCTGCCGGCGTACGAGCGCCTGCTCACCGACCGCGTGAAGCTGGTGGCGATGACGCAGGTGAGCAACGCGCTCGGCACCGTCACGCCGGCGGCAGCCATGATCGCGGCGGCGAAGCGGCGGGGCATCCCGGTGCTGCTCGACGGCGCGCAGTCGGTCAGCCACCAGCGCGTCGACCTGCAGCAGCTGCAGCCCGACTTCTTCGTGTTCTCGGGCCACAAGATCTTTGGCCCCACCGGCATCGGCGTCGTCGTCGCCCCGCACGCGCTGATGGACGACACGCCGCCGTGGCAGGGCGGCGGCAACATGATCGCCGACGTCACCTTCGAGCGGACGCTGTTCCAGCCCGCCCCCGCCCGCTTCGAGGCCGGCACCGGCAACATCGCCGACGCCGTGGGGCTCGGCGCCGCCCTCGACTGGGTCACCCGCGTCGGCATCGAGAGCATCGGCCGCCACGAGCACGACCTGCTCGTCTACGGCACCGAGCGCCTGCGCACCGTGCCCGGCCTGACCATCATCGGCACCGCCGCGGAAAAGGCTGGCGTGCTGTCGTTCGTCGTCGACGGCCACGACACCCACGCCATCGCCCAGGCCCTCGACAAGGACGGCATCGCCGTGCGCGGCGGCCACCACTGCGCCCAACCGATCCTGCGCAGGTTCGGCCTGCAGTCCACCGTGCGCGCGTCGCTGGCGCCGTACAACACCCACGAAGATCTCGACGCCCTCGTCGACGCGGTGTGCAGGATCGTGGCCCGCGGGGCCTGAAGGGGGCCTGAGGGGGGCCTGAGGGGGGCCTGAGGGGGGCCTGAGGAGCACCTTACGGGCCGACCCCGGTGGGCAGCGGTGTCGAGCGCACACCCCGCCCGGCACGCATGCGAGAACTTTTCGCCCGATCTGGCGTTCCCACCGGGCATGAAGAAGCCCCGCCCCGCCGCCCTCGCGACCACCGCCGCCGCCCTCACGCTCCTTGTCGCCGGCCCCGCCACGGCGACGAAGCCCGGCGGCTTCGGCGTCGTCGGCAGCGCCGTGGCCACGCCCGTCGTCGACGCCGGCGACGACGACACCCTGTACGACGCCGCCACCCTCGGCGCGCTGCGCCGCGCCATCCGCCGCGTCGAGGCGATGCCCGAGAACAGCACGCTGCAGACGCGCGCCCAGCGCCTGGGCCTGAACGTCATCAACGTCCTGTGGGAGGACACCGGCCGGTACGAAGGCTCATCGGTGGGGCCCAACATCTCCGACGTCACGCTGCAGCTGCGCGAGCCGACAGACGCCCGGGGCACGCGCTACCGATCGCACCTGCTGCCGGTGCTGCGCCACCCGAACTTCACCGACAAGACCGCCGACGTCGCCGCCGACAAGCTGTGGGTCAAGGTCGGCAACCAGAGCCGCGGCGCGCAGCTGGTCAGCGTGCCCCTGTCCGAGGTGCTCAAGCACCTGCGCGAGTACGTCACCGACGGCGACAGCATCCTCGGCAGCGGCGACCTCAGCGCGCCCCGCGACAGCCACTACCTGGTGTCGGCGCAGCACGTCTTCGTGCCCATCGCCGAGCGCGGCAAGGTGGAGTTCACCCCCGTGATCTTCAACTACCAAAGCAGCGCCCGACACCCCGCCGTGCTGACGCTGCTCGTCACGCGGCAGGGCACCAGCGTCGTCGCCATCGACAACACCACCGACGCCGTCACCAGCGAGTACACGTCGGGGCAGGCGCTGTACTTCAACCACAAGGGGCAGAAGACGACGCTGACCGCCGAGCGCAAGAGCACCGTGAAGGAGCGCATCGAGAGCGGCCAGGCCACCGCGCAGGACGAAGGCGCCCTCGACGAGGGCGCCGACCTGATGCTCATCGTGCAGGTGCCGCTGAAGGTCCGCACGCCGGCGCGGGCGCTCTTCGGCGACGGCTACGGCAGCGGGATCGGCGGCCTCGGCGTCAGCGGCTACGGCAGCGGCGGTGGCGGGGTCGCGTCGGCGGCCCCGATGGCCCCGACGGCCGCGATGGGGAGCGCCAAGGGTCGCAGCGCCGGGTCGCCGCGCAGTGAGGAGGCGCCGCGCAGCGACGTCGAGCAGGCCGTGCTTGGCCACGGTGACGACCTCGGCGCGTTCTCCGAAGGCCGCGGCCTGAAGCTCGAGCGCGACCCGCGCTTCCCCGTGCGCGTCACCGTGCAGTTCTACAAGGCCACCAGCAACGGCGTCGTCACCGCCACCGAACTCGCGGACGCGAAGCGGCAGATCGACCGCGTCTACGCGCAGGGCGACTTCGTCGGCTCCCTCGTCGTCCCCGAGAGCGAGCGCAGCCGCCCCACCGACTGGCACCTCGGCGTCACGCAGCCGGTGCCGGTGGTCTCCCGGCACGTGACGCCGCCGGTGCACGACGTCACCCTCGACGACGACGCCCACGACGACGCCCGCGACGACGTTGCCCAGGACGACGACGCCCAGGACGACGCACCGACGCCCACGGCGGTCGCGGTCGACGAGCCCTCGTGGCTTGAGCAGCTCACGCGCTGGCTCGTCGACTGAGACGCTGACGGAACGTCGCCTCGCCCATCCGCCGAGGCGCGCCCGGACGACGAGCCGCGCGCCGCTCGTCGATGACAGCGGCCGCCTTCCACGGTGATGTAGACTGCGGCCCCTCAGGAGGCCGCATGCCCTGCCCGGTCCCCGTATCCGCACGCTGCCGCCTCGTGGCCGCCCTCGTCGGTTTTGGCCTCGCCAGCCTCGCCTGCCCCACCGACGACAGCGCGCACGAAGGCGAGGGCGAGGGCGAGGGCGAGGGCGAGGGCGAGGGCGAGGGCGAGGGCGAGGGCGAGGGCGAGGGCGAGGGCGAAGGCGAGGGCGAGGGCGAGGGCGAGGGCGAGGGCGAGGGCGAGGG
>Ga0194129_10005467_pt1 | contig 16192 bp, 12 predicted proteins | sample TA2KigCa35mmetaG_FD_150862 | JGI IMG/M metagenome (GOLD analysis project Ga0194129, IMG submission 150862) | Freshwater microbial communities from Lake Tanganyika, Tanzania - TA2015038 Kigoma Deep Cast 35m | ecosystem: Environmental > Aquatic > Freshwater > Lake | place: Tanzania: Lake... | reverse complement strand
TCGGAGAACTTGCTGTCGGAACAACAACAGCCAGTCCATTGATAAGAACTTTCAGTTACACACCCACGCTGTCTAGCAGCACTATTTACGTTTTCCCAATTAGTTCTAGCGGAGTCAGGGCGCGTTACACATCGGTACCGTCGGGTGACCCAATTACCGTTGATCTGGATTACAATGCTATTGGACCGCAAGACGGTGTAGCAATCATTAGTCCGTGCTGGGGTGTGGTCAGAATGTTCAACGGCGGTAACTTTCAAACCCACTATTACTCTATCGGTGTTACTGCCAGTGCCGGTGGGGAGATTACTACGATTCACAACACTGGGGTTACCTCTACTTCAGGTACCAGTTCCAGTAGATCATCTGTACATGCTGCAAATATCATCTTTTCTCAGGCCAACAATTCAACTTCAAATCGCACATACACAATTACTGTAGCCAAAGTAGGCACAGCCAGTACCTCTTTTTATGCTCCAAGTGTCTGTTATGTCATTGCTGAGGTCGCGTCCTGATGCCCTACATCGGGATAATAAATAAGGAGTAACCCACCATGGCTTTTGAGTCTTATAAAAAAGGTAAAAAAAACAGAGACCAAATAAACGGATCCTTGCTTAGAGGAATCGTTTTTGGTCTTTCTGGAGGAAGACTAAGTGAAGGCGCAATAGTGCGTGATCTTATTTACCAACTTGATGACACTATTCCAGACTTTCTTGGTACAATTGACTATACATTTAATATTACTAATCCAACAGACCAACAGATTTTATCCTACGATTCTGTGCTAAAGCAATGGAAAAACACAACTCTTGGTTCTGTTACAATTACATATGGAAATCTAGACGGTGGAACCCCCGATGCAAACTACGGGGGAACCATCGCTATAGATGGGGGCTATTACAATAGCTTCCCCGATCCACCATAAAGGAGATCTTGAATGGCTGTTCAAATACAATTAAGACGCGGTGATAACACACAATGGAACAACAGTGATCCTATTCTAGCTATTGGTGAGATAGGTATTAATACTTCCTTTTCACCAATGAAGTTTAAAATAGGTAATGGAACTAGTACATGGACAGCCCTTCCTTATGTTGTACAAGATGTTACAACCTTTGTTGGATTGTCCGATGTACAACTAACTAGCTTACAAGCAACAGACATGTTGACTTGGAGTGGAACTAAATGGATAAACGAACGAAGAGCCGATGTCTTAGACGGCGGTAACTTTTAATAAAGGAATAATACATGGCATCAACAATTAGAATTAAACGAAAGCTTGCAGCTGGTGGCTCGGGTGGCCCTGCCTCCTTATCCAACGCTGAGCTAGCTTTTAATGAAAACACACAAACATTATATTATGGCTTAGGTGTATCAGGAAACCAAGCCGAAAGCATTATTGCCATCGGCGGTGTTGGTGCTTTTGTTGACCTAGCAAACGCACAGTCAATCAGCGGGGCTAAAACCTTTGCTGATAATGTGTTTGTTAATGGTGCTAGCGGTGCTGGTAAGAAACTTAGCATAGGTCAGTATTCAACCCTTGTTCAAAATAATGGAACATCGGATGTTATTACACTGTCTTCTAACAGCTTAAGCCTAGCTAGCTCTGTTTCATTTACTGCAGCTGGCTCAGTAAACATGACTGGTTCCGTAACCATGACATCAGCTTCAGCTGTAACTGTGCCTAACATCCTAGCAGCCAATGTTGTAGACGGCGCTCAGGGCGCTATTAACGCTACCTCGCTTAAGTCTTATATTGATACACGGGTTACCAATAACTCTATTGGCTCTGTCTATAGTGTGGGCTTGTCTGCTCCCGGTATCTTCACCGTTACAGGTAGCCCAGTTACTAACACAGGTACTTTAACTTTTGCTTTGAATGCACAAGAAGAAAAGAGAGTTCTGATTGGACCAGCCTCTGGTGTAGCAACTACTCCAACCTTCCGTGTTTTACAAGCCAATGATCTTCCAGACCTAAGCGGTACTTATCTTGCTCTTGCTGGTAATACGGTTAAGACAATGCAGGGTGATCTAACTATTGCTGGTAACCTTATTGTACAGGGCGACACCACCACTCTTAATACCCAGACTTTAACTGTTGAAGATGCTTTGATTGAGCTTGGTAAAGTAGCTAGCCCAACAAACACCACAGCTAATGGCGGCGGTATTTCACTAAACGCTGGGGTAAATGGGAATAAGACCATTATCTGGGACTCAAATAACTCTAACTGGACATCAAGCGAGCATTGGAACATTGCTCCAAATAAGACTTATAAGATCAATAATGTCTCGCTGTTTGATGCTTATAGCGCTACCTATTCAGCTTATCCATTGTCTTCATCTGTAATTGTAGATGGCGGGGAGTTCGCATAATGGCTAACATCATCAAACCAAAGCGTGGTCCTAGGCTTCCAACTACGACCGACTTGGTTGATGGTGAGGTTGCTATTAATACCGTCGATAAGAAACTATATTCAAATATCGGGGGAACGGTATATGAACTTTCACCCTCAACTTTAACACCACCAGCTGGCTCCAATACACAGGTTCAGTTTAATAATAGCGGAGCCTTTGGAGCTAGTTCTAACTTTACATTTAACTCTGGTACTAATGCTTTAGTTGTTACGGGTACAATAACAGCAAATAGTATTACTGGACCCGGCTCGGGTTCTCTATCAATTAGTAACGGTATTGGAGATGTTGTTATAACTGCACCCGTTACTACTATTGGTAATGGTGAGACAGATTTTGTTATTGATGTTGCTTCAGGTATAATAGATGGCGCAGGTTTTGAATGGCAAACCGGAGATTTAGTTACTGGTAGTTTGAATGTTAGTGGTGGTAATATTATTTTAGCAAATAACGAAAGAATTCAAAACTCTACAAACGGTAGGGTTGATATTGTTCCTGCCCCCTCATCAAATAGCTTTGGTTTATCCATTGACATGACTAGCAAAGGTATAGGGACAAGACTAACAACTGTTACAGGAAGCGCTGGTACAACCCTAAGTACTGGTATTATAGAATCAATGGTTGAGTTCCAGTCACCTAAGCTTACCCTTACAACTACAACCCCAGCAACATCTGTTGGTGGCAGCTTAGAGTATGACGGTAAAATTTTATATGGAAATGCATCTTCAGGTAGGGGTGTTATTCCAGTTATGCAAATAGCTTCAGTAGGCACTACTAAGTCATTAAACAACGCTACTGGAGATCAAGATATATTTCCAGCTGCCAATAATCTTATACAGTTAGCTGCAAATACCACATATATTATTCGTGGTTATTTGCTTCTTAATACTGGTACAACAACACAGAGACACTTAGCATTAAAGTTTACAGAAGGCTTCTCCGCAAATCAGCCAACTATTCATTTTGCAACAATTGGTATACCAACAACTAATGGTAGTGTGGTGAGATCACAGGATACTGCATTCTTTAATACAACAGCTGGTGGTACTATTACACTTCAATCTTTTAATACCTCTAATTATAATGTGTGGATTACTGGTGTGATTAAAACACTAGATTCTGTAACAATTACTCCACAAATTGCATTTAGTGCAGCTCCCGGAGGTACTAATACTGTTGGCTTTGGGTCTTATATTGCATTTATTCCTATTGGTACTGATACGATAGCTTCAGTTGGTCCTTGGTCATAAGGAGATTAATCTTATGAGACAAAGCTTCTTTGATACAACGGAGTCTATGCTAACCAGATATGGCATAGATATTGGTTTATTGTTATCTGGTTTCTTTGGTGCATTGCTTCTTGTATCACGGAAGTCGGGGCAAAAGCTTGGCACTAGTTTAGCAGCTTTAATGGCTGGTACTGCTTGTGCTAATTACTTAACACCGATGGTTTTGAACTATATGCCAGAGCCAGTTAAGAATAATGGCAAGTACGCCGTAGCTTTTGCTATGGGATTCTTAGGTCTTAAGGGTCTAGAGTTTTTAATTGATACTTATATTGTCAATAAACAAACGCAAACCCATAAAACTAAAAGAAAGAAGAGGAAACACTAATGGTTCCTGAATTAATATCAATGCTTGGTGGTGGTCTGGTCGGATTTATCTTTCGGTTTATGGCCGAAAAGAGACAAGACCAAAAGGAGATGTTTAATAGACTTCTTCAGTTAAATAATGTACAACAAGAAAATTATGATAAGGCAGCTAAGCGAGTCCCCTTGGATATTGGCAAGGGAATTCGTCAGCTAATTGTCTTAACTGTATTGTTTGCAGCTCTTTGTGCTCCGTTTGTCCTACCCTTCTTTGGTCTACCTACTTTTGTTGAAATAGATGTAAATGAAGAGTCACAGTTATTTGGCCTAATAGGTGGATCTACTAGTAAGATCTTCGTAGAAATCAATGGATATCTCTATTCATCTGAGCTACGGCAAATTCTAGTAAGTATCGTAGGATTCTACTTTGGATCTTCTGCAGCTAGTAACAAGAACTGAGGTATACTATGGTTAAACTATATTTATTATTAATATCCTTACTAACTATAGGATGTAATACAACGCCTAAGATTATACCTGACACTACTGGTGACAGTGTACTAATGATAAAACTCAAGCATGACATCGCTTCTAACGATGTTAACTGTAGCTATGGTTGGTTGTTCTGGTACATACCAATCGCAGTTATTGCTTTGATGTGGGCTTATAAGGAATTTATTAAAAAAAGAAAGGTTCAAAATGAAGTCAAAGAAAATAATGTATAAGGAAATGCCTATGAAAAAGACTGGTAAGAAGGTTGTTAAGAAGAAAGGTGGTAAGTGATGGAAGCTTTTATCGGCTCAATCTGGTTTGCCTGCTTTACATTTGTAGCTGGCTATGTACTTGGTAATGTCTTCGGAATTGCTGAGCTTGGAAAGGTGTTCAAAAAGTGAACACTCCCGAGCTAATCAACGCCCTAAACCGGGAACTGTTGATGAGGCTCATGGAAGATCTAAATGATCCCATGAAGTGCAGCCCCGGTCTGTATACGGTTATTCGTGGGATCGTCAACGATAACCGGGAAGTCTTAGATTCCATCTCCCGCAAGGAACTGGATTCCGTGGAAGAAGCTCTGAAGTCCAAGGCTCCCTTCCGATTCAAGTCAGCCGCCACAGGTTGACTGGCTCCTGAATAAGGAGTTTCGCTACCAGGGGGGCTAGGGTGGCTTAAGTGTCATCCTAGCCTTTTAAAGCGGTCTGGGTAGCCCCGGACCAAAGAATGGCTGTAATGGCCCCCTAGGGGCTGGAAAGAGGTGTCTATGCAAATACCCCAAGAGATGGTTGATGACTTTAGGAATCACCTATGGGCATGCTTCAAGTATCTAGGATTAGGGGAACCTACCCCTATTCAGTACATCATTGCCCAGCGTCTACAGGAGGGGGCCACCGATTTCCAGCTACAGGCAGGCAGAGGCTTTGGCAAGTCTGTAATAGCCGCTTGCTTTGTCAGTTGGCTGTTACTGAAGAATCCTAACAGGACTATCCTAGTTACCTCGGCCACAGCCGATAGAGCTGCTAAGTTTATTTCTCAGACAAGAACAATATTAAGATTAGTTCCTTATTGTAAACACATGGAACCCCAAGACTTTGACAAGGATAATGCCTTTGGTTTTAATTTACATAATCGAAGTATCTTCAGCCAAGACTTGAATCTGACAGCCCGTGGTATCACAGGCCAGATCACAGGTTTACACGCTGATGATATTATTGCCGATGACTTGGAGATCCCAGAGAACTCAGATAGTCCAGCAGCCAGAGAAAAACTATACAACAAGATTCAGGAATTTGAACAGGTAAGAAACAAGGTTTCAGATGGACGGGTTATCTTCCTAGGTACTCCTCAAACAAAGGATAGTATTTATATTAAGCTTAAGGATAACTATAAGATTCTTAAGTTCCCTAGTGAGATGCCAGACACAAATATCCCAGATGAATGTGACGATGTGGATGATTATATCCTATCGCTTGGTATTGATCCGGGTGAGCCTACTCAGCCTGAACGATTCTCAAAAGAAGTATTAAAAAAAGTAGAAGCCAAAATTGGCCCTACCCTATATGCGTTGAACTACAAGCTTATTACCAGCTTGGCAGACAACAAGAAGTATCCGCTACGGCTACAGGATTTAATTGTTTTAGATACAGCCCCCGATGTCTTTCCAGAGAAGGTAGTATGGGCCAACGCTGTTCCTAATAAACGAGTCCCAAGCTATGGCATGAAGGATGACTTGGTATATGAACCCATGTGGATCTCTAACAACTTTGTAGAGTACAGCCAGAGTGCTATGTTCATTGACCCATCAGGTAGAGGTTCTGACGAAACAGCTATCTGTGTGGCATCCACGGTTAATGGATATATCATAGTACATGAGTTGTTTGGATTACCGGGTGGATATGATACATTTACTTTAGAAAAGATTGCTAAGGTATGCCAGCAATACGACATCAATCTAATTAGATACGAAAGTAACTTTGGTGATGGTATGTTTGGACAGCTTCTACGGCCAGTTATAGCCGAGCTATGCGGCCCAGTAGCCGTGGAAGAGTATCGGGTAACCGGAGCCAAAGAACGCCGTATGCTGAACATCCTAGAGCCTGTAATGGCCCAGCATAAACTGGTGTTCAATACTAAGGCTATCAAAGATCAAGAGACACAAAAGCAAATAACAAGACTAACTGATCGTCGTGGGGCATTGAAACACGATGACCGGGTAGACTGCTTGGCATCTGCAGTGACTTATTGGGCGGATACTGTTGGTATGAACCCAGATACAATTATTGAAAAGAATAAAGAAAAAGAACATCAAGATCAAGTCAAGGAATGGTTAGGCAATAAACGAGTACTTGGCTTATTGGGTAATTCTGTATCAGGTGCTATTCTATTGAATGGTAAACCAATAACAAAGAAACATAAAACAATCTTTAATAGAGGTAGGTAATGATAGGAATAGTAACAGGTATAGGACCGAGAACTGGTACATCATTTACAATGCTTAAGTTAAAAGAAGCAGGAATTCCCATTAAAGGTTATAAAAACTTAGACACATATACAGTGCCTGAGAAAAACCCAGATGGTTATTGGGAATTACTTCCTTATGATTTAGTAGATATGTGTAATAAAGGTTTAGCTAATAACCAAGTTCTAAAGGTATGGCCTGTTCTATTTGATTTCATTAAGCCAGAAGATGTAGCTTGTATAGTTGTCTTACAAAGAAAAAATAAAGACAAGCAAATACAAAGCATCACTAACCTCGTAAAAGAAGAACTTAAACTTCCTCGTTGGGCTGGTATAAAAATACCGCCGCCCGATAAACTTATTAAGATCTATCAAGTAGAAACAGAATTGTTTGTTAATAAACTAGAACCTTCAAAAGTTTTGAATGTTTATACGGAAGATTTAAACATAGAAACAGATAATATTATTTCCTTTTTTAAAAGGAGTTTAACATGCCAGCAATGATTGTAATGGGTGGATTGGCTTTAGCTCAGGGAGTTATGGGAGCTTTTGGTCAATCAGGCCAAGCTAAAGCTCAAGCTATGCAGCAGCAAATGCAGCAAGATCAAGCTAACTTTCAGAATCAATTAAAAGTAGATTCAGACAATAGAGCAATATTACGCCAGCGTCTGGGTCAAGAAATGACAAACCTTTCCATTGCTAAAGCCGCAGGCAAGCAAATGGGTTTACAGAAATTCTACGCAGGGGAGGCTTTAAACAATGCCCGTAGTCAACTGTCTAAAAACACTCAGCAAGTTAATGCTCAGTTCCTCTCAGCCTTATCTTCTAGAGGTATTTCCACAAAGTCAGGCACAGCTAGAGCGCTACTGCGTCAAAATATCGAAGCAACTGAAGCGAACTCCCTTGCACTACGACTCAACGCAGACAGGCAAATGAAGGATATTGAAACCAATTTCCAGAACGCTTTAGCTCAGCGTCGTAATGATTATGTAGAAGCTCAAGCATTTATCCCAACCACTGGTGGTATTGTAGATGCTAGCAGTTCAGCTCTAACAACTGGTCTTATTCAGGCTGGTTTTGGTGGAGTATCTGCTGGTCTTCAAGCAAGCTTCCAGTATGGTGGTAAGGGCGGGTTATCTCAGAGTATAAACCAAGTCTTTCAAGTTGGACCCTAACTATGGATAATATGTTATCACAACTCCAATCTATTGCAAGTGAATCTGCAAACAACACAGCACAAATAAAAAGCACTGAACTAATAGAAGCTACTGAAAAACAAAATCTAGAGTCTATTTTTAATACCGCTTCAACTATGTATCCCGCTAATCAAAAAAATGCTGTTAACTATATCTTGAAAACAGTTAAAACAGATACAATGAAACCAAATACTATTAACAACTATTGGTCATTGTTTGAAACTACTTTTCCAGATTATTCAAGTCAGTTAAAAGAACAACTCATTACCAACATAAAAACAACTCTTAACACCAAACAAAGCGATTCGGAAAAAGAGTTTTATCTGCGAGATCTTGTAGACACTTTACCTCCGTGGGCATCTGAAACCTTTTATCCTACTTTGGCACAAGTATCAATGAATGTTGCAAACGCTAATATGTCTAAAGCTACTCAAGTTTATAAAACAGAACTAGACACAAGAATCCAAGCAATTAGGAACTCTTCTTTAGATCCTGAAGTAGCTAGCTCTGTTCATACAAACGATTTAATAAAGCTTGAAACTATGAATATGTTAAACTCAGCTAGAGTTATTAATGGGCGTATAGCAGTTATAACTCAAGATGGAACTGTTATTATGGCAAATGAATTAAAAAATAGAGCTGAAGTATTTGGTGCAGAAAATATAGGTTTACCTTCTCTACACGAACAAGTCGAAGTAGAACGGTTAAGTAAAGACATTATTACAGATGCGGTAAACACTAGCATTAAACGCACAAGGGCAGAAGTTACAAAACAAAATGCTGAGATATCTTTTGAGACTAGAATGAATCTTGAAAAAGGTATGTTTACTATTGACGAATGGGACACTGCTTTTGCTACTATTAATACCAACAATATTCAACAAGCTATAACATCTGGTTTATATGGCGAAATAAATGCTGGAAGAATTAAAACAAATAAAGATTTACAAGAAACTTTATTTGCTGTACTAATAAAGTATAAAGACATGTTAGGAGTTAAGTAATGAAACCATTTCCTTTAATTGAAAATAACCCAGAGTTAAAAGGGCCGCAAGTTTTTGAGCAACCCAAGCAACCGCAATTTACTTATACAGAACAAGTACCAATTACACCTACTTACACTTTTGCAGCCGATCCCGGAATTGATTGGGCAATCCTTGGTGACAGTCTTTTTAAAGCAGGTTCAAATATTTTTGGAGCTGTTACCGAGTATCAACAAAAAAAAGAACAGGCTAAGTATGCTGAACAACTTCAAGAATTTGCTATTAGTCAAAAAGAAGAAGTAGAGTTTACAAATAACCCCGAAGAAAACCGAACTAGAATTACTGCAAGACAACGCAGACTAAAAGAAATAGCTTTTGGTAATATAGTAGAAATGGGTTATACTCCAGAAGAAGCGTATCAATTATTAAGTGGCACAAGACTTTCTGATATTAAATCCCGTAACTTGCGCGGAGATGATTTTGTTTTAAAATATCTAAGTTCTTTAGAGCTAGAAGGTATAGTAACAGCAAACCAACTAAAACAGCAAGAAAGAATTCAGTTTGGTAATGCTCAAATAAATGGTGAACAACTTTTAAGAGAAGCTAGATCTAATCAGTCTTTAGATGAAACTGTTATACTTTATAACAAAACAATTAGAAATATAGCCGACGCTTTGACTGCTAATGGCATAAACAATAATGTTATGTCAGATAGTTCTATAAATATTTCTCAATATTCTACTGAACAACAACAACAAATTATTGCAGCTAGATCTTTATACACACAATTAAATGAAAAAAAAAGAGGATCATTTCAAAGTATTGTTCAACAAGAGTTTAACAGAATAGAAGAAGACAGTAGTCGTGCAGCACAAGAAGCTTATAAAGGTTTAGTTGATTCTTTGTTTTCTATAGATATTTTAAAACCAGATAGAAAAGCAATAGATGCTTTTACGGATGAAATTAGACAAATAGAAACATTAGAAGCGCAGCGGAAAAAACAAAAAGAACTGGAAGCTAAATATGCTTTACCTTCTTTTAGCTACGAAAAAACTCGGGCCGCTGATTTTGCTTCTGCTAATGAACAATGGCAACTGCAAGTAAATAAATTAAGACTTACTGAAGATGAACTAATAGCACTAAATGCTGAAATAGCTGCGCTACCTGATTCTGATTTTGAAAAAGCATCTTTATTAAATCAGAAAAGAATACAACTAGATACTACAAGAACAGAAATGTTAGAAGGTTTAACTACTATTCCTACTGGATACTTATCAAAAGAGCAAAGAGAAATTCAAGGAAATTTAGTTAAAGCCATTGAAGAAAAAAGACAAAAGACTGCTGAAGTTAACCTTGAAGAAATACTAGGACGCACTGTGCAAACACGGTTAGCAGAGGTTACTAACAAAGTTAACATTTTTCATGCTTTTAAAGATCAGGTTTTAGCTAATAAAAATAGCATGACACGCGATGGTTTTATGGCTATGGCTGAAGAAGCGGGTTTAACTAAATTATTTGGAGTGCTTCTTGAAGATTATGCAAAAGACTTTCCAGAAAAACCCGGAGATTTTGTAGCTAATCAAATACCTCGTATTGCACTTCCTGATTTTGATGAAAACATTAAAAAGCATTTAATCAATAGCTTTAATCTAATGGGTTCTTCTAGTAAGTATGAGTTGGTAAAAACAGCAGCTAACCAAATAGCTGGATTATTAGCAGGAAGTAAAACAACAACCGCAAGCACCTCGCGGGGTATTGCAACAGCTGCTTTAGGAATTAACCAAGAAACAAACGATAAAGCTGCTTTAACTGCAAGCATGAGTGGTATGCCTGTTACTTCTAAAACTAATGATGCTTCTCTTAATTATTCTAGAAAAACTTTTACAAACGGTGAACAAACACCCGTAGCCTTAGCATGGCTACAATCACCTGTTTTAACATCAGATAGTTTAAAAGAAAATCGGGTTTTATTAAGTCAGGATTCAGGCCGTCGATTAGTTGTTCAGACAGTTTTAGATAACCCATCTTTCTTAAATGCAAATAAACTTGATGTGCATATAGATGCAGCTAAAAAAGTTCTTGCTGGTTTTAAACCAGATAGCGATAGCGCTAGAGAAACAACAGATTATATTCAAGACCTTATTTTGCTAAGGGGTATATTACCACCTCCGGGTTCTACAGCAGTAGGTAGATTAAAAACTACAGAAACTGTTTTAGAGCAGTGGAATAAAGCTAAAACAAACTATGCTGACACTGTTAGTAAATTAAAAAACATGGCTACAATAGCAGATATACCAAAAGATGAAGTAGATAAATTTACAAATGTACGCGATATGATGTTAGCTTGGGTAGCTGATGAAACTTTTGATAACATACCTGTAGGATCCACTACAGTAGAAGCTGTAATGGAACAATACTCCGAGTCGCTTGGCTTAGATATGTGGTTTGATGCTAACCAAAACGCTGCTTTAAGTGTTATGGGTTTAGATGTTCTTACTCCTATTGGTATTGCAATGGCTACTGCTGCACCCGATGCAACAGTAGACGATATTGTTAACAATTCTTTTTTAGTTGCGGGTAACTATGGGTGGACAATTACAGCACGAAGGCAAGGTGAAAACATTACTTCTGTCCCCACAAGAGACATGCTTAACTCTACAGCGCCCGGTTATGTTTTTCCTCGGACAGATATAAGAGATAATACTGTTGGTCCTGTAACTAGTCTATACTCAACCCTTGCTTCCTTTCAAGTAGGTAAAGATAAACCGGGTTATTTTACTCCAGATAATCTTGGTGTTTTGCAAAAAACTTCTTCTGGCTCTTTGTTTAACAAAGAAGATGCATTTAAACTAGTTTCTGATTTTTCTTTTACTGATGGCATGACTGTCGAAAGAATTAAATCTGATAAAGTTAACACGCCAGTCTTAGAAGCTTTATTTGATAATCAATACGATAGTCCTATTGTTACAGCTTGGGTTAATAGATTTAACAATCCTAATATAACAAAATCTAGAAAAGATTTTATAGAGCGTATTAAACTAGACGGGGGTTTAAACGGTGTTACATTAGCTGAATGGGGTTTAAATACTTATCAAGAAGATATTCTAAATCTACCCCCAGCACAACAAAATGCTTTACAAGTATGGCGACCTTTAGTTTCATATACAGGCACTTGGGACTTAGACGATCCAAATAGCGAATCAGTAAGTAAGCCAGCATATAAACCTGTGGTTGATCAAGAAAAAGGAACTGTTATAGGTTACTCAGCTTCTCCTACAGATGGAGCTTTAGTTAATTTGCGCCACCCTATATTAGATAAAATAGGAAGAACTTCTATTTTAACACCTAGAAATAATTCAATATATGGACCGTTTAGTAACAACCAGTTACATAGTGTTGATGGTTCTTATATTCTTAGAGATTACCTTATACATGCTTCTGGAACAAACATAAGCATGGATGCAAGACCTTTTATGCTTAGATCAACATCCGAAGGATATGGATTAGGAAACGGTTCTTTTGGGGCAATAGGTCAAAGACCTACACCGATGCTTCAACAAGCAATAGATGCTTATAAAGCAGGTAAAAAATCCCCACAAGAAATGTACGAGTTATTTTATATTTACAAATAATGGAGATTAAATGCTACAGTATTCAACCCTAGGTCAATCAAACGCCTATTACTCACACTTTGGTGCTTTTCAACCCCTTGAAGAAACTGATTATCAGTCATTGATTACGCAAGCTATTAATGAAAATATCAATGTTTCTCTAGCTGGTGAGCTACAACCAAACATTCTCAATACAGGAGATTATAGTTTAAAGCTTACACAGGGGGGTACTGTAAATCCAACAGCAGTAGATTTCAAAAACAACGCACTATTAGAAAAAATTTCAGAATGGTCTGGTGGTATTTTTGGTAGACAACCTGTTGTTATTGATAAAGCTTACTATGGTTTATTTGGACAGTATGCTGATGCTTGGAAGTATATACCTTTTACCGATAGCTGGAGTAAAGTTGAAGCAGAACGGAAAAGAGTAGATGAAAGCTTTGTTACAAACAGAAACACTGAAATTGATAGAATAATAGCCGAAAGATATAAAGAACAAGCTCCACTTGTTTTAAAATCACTTGAACAAAACTTAGGAGTTAATTGGAAAGTTAACTTTGCAAAAGGAGCTAATAATCCAAATGCTTTTGCAGAACAAGTTTATCTGTATCTATTAGACCAAACTAGACAAACAACAAATAGAAACGCCTTATATTCTTCTCTCCTTAATCTAAAGAACAATGATAAACCTATTTGGAACTGGACATATGCAAATATCTTAAGCGATTATGATGTACTAACCTCGACTGCTTTAACTCTGGGGGCAGAAAGCATTCTATCTGGAGGGGCAGTAGTTGCTGCAAATGCCGCAAGAACAGCTGGAGGAGCAGCACTCCGAACAACTGCTACGCGATTAGGTTCACGGGAAGGTTCAGAAATGGTTCTCCGTTTAGCGCAACAAATGGGTAAAACTACAGGTTCACCTAACTGGTGGTCTATGTTTAAAGCAGATTACGCTTTAAGTACTAGAGTTGCTCCTGCCACTAGAAAAGCTCAAGCAATTATTACACAAGCACTAGAGACTGGTTCTATTTCAGGAGAGCAAATTACCATCCTACAAAGACTAAGACCAGACTTATTTATAAAAAACGCGGCAGATGAAACAGCTCAAATCCTTTCTAATCCTTTTTCTATAGCGTCTAATCCTCGTCTATATCTTCAGTTTAGAGGACTATCTGTTGCTGGAACAGAACAACAATTAGCAATTCAGGCAGCAAACAAATCAAAATTAGTAGATAGTTTGGTTAAAGTTGGTTTAACCGTAGATGATATTCTAATGGTAGGTAAAACTTCTAGTCATTTAAATTACCTCTTTAAAGTAGGTAAATCAGCTGCAGTTCAGGGTGCGTTAGACGGCGCAGCTAATGCTGTATGGATGGGCAAAGAACGAGCTGATCAAATGTTGTTATCAGAAAATATTGACATTCCCGGTTACAACCTTAACGAGATTATTAGCAGCGCAGCTTTATTTGGCGCATTTGGTTTTACATTAGGTATTGGTTTTGGTGCTATTACAAGCCCTATTAGATCCGCTACTCTTGCTTTACAAGGCATTGACGGTCGATCTACCTTGGGTACTCCTAACGCTAGAAGGGGTTTACTGCAGTTTGTAGGACCGGATAGAATGTCTCAACAAGACTTCCAACTAAAGAATGCTTTAGCTTCTGTTGTTGGTAAACAAGCAGCTTTAGCTGCTGAAGTTAACGCTAATTCTAGAGTTACTGTAGTTAGGTCCATTATCCAACTATTAAGTGGTTCCGAAGAAACTAGTGTTAGATTGGTAGATCCTAGATTTTTAGAAGAAAACAATCTTAGTATTGAAGAAGTATCAGCCCTTGTAAGTTATATTACCCAAGAACTAATAGGTAAATCTTCAAAACAATATCAGATTGGTAGTATACCAGCCGGTATGCTTGATGATATTATAGCAGGATATAGCGCGTGGAAGAAACAAAACCCAAACACAGCTGTTAGTGCTTTTGAAGTTAAAGCTATTGCAGGAGAAGATTTCTTATCGCGCTTGTCTCAAATGGGTGTTCAAACCACAGATCAACCACAATCAGCTGTTGTTAAACCAAAAACACTTGAAGAAATAAACAATGAAATAGATCAACTAGAAACAGCTGAAGCAGTTGAAAGACTAGGAGCAGAAGTTGTTGATGGAAAGTTAAAGGTTTTAAATCGAAGAAAAGCAATATTAGAAGCTAAGCAAGTTAGAAGAACAGAATTACCAACTCTACGGGAAGAGTTAGAAAACCTAAAAAACAAAGATAAAACACCTGAAGTAGAAACTGAAATTAAACAACTAGAAGAAAAGATTAAAAGATATGAAAGACAGTTATCTGAAGAACCTCTAAAAGATAACAATCCTAACGGTGTTATTGTTCCTTCTAGCACAACACAAGTAAGAGCATTACATATAAACGGCTTTGATACTAGTACCACTAAGAGTGGTTTGCTATTAGCAACTTGGTTAGATATTGTAAACAAACTATACGATCTAGCAGGAAACGCTTCTCCAGAAGCTAAACAAACAGCAGTACAATTAAGAAAAGAACTTACTAAACTAGAAAAAGAAATTGATAAGCTATATAGAAAACCCACAGAACTAACAAGAGAGCAGGTTAGAAAAAACTGGTTTGAGGAATACTACGCAGCTATTAAAAGTGATCCAATTAAACTAGCAGAATTTAGAAAAGCTTTAGGTGAGTCTTTATCTTCTGTATCAGGTACAACAGGAACAAGAGCGGTATCCATGAACTGGCTATCTCAACTCCGCTTTGAATCTGGTCTTGGTGAGTTATACACACGGTTAGCAAGCTACGGTACTGGCACTGCTGATATTATGTATACTACATCCGATGTTCTATTCCATACTATGGAAATGTTAGATTCTAGCCAGTTGTTTACTTATGCAAGTCTTGCTGATTTAGGGGGATCTCTAAGTGTTAAGGAAGCAGTAGATCGTGGCTATAGACTAGCTATGGGTGTTAATTCTATTACAGAACAACTCCGTAGAATGGACCCACGAAAGGCTGCAGTTATTGAGCAAAGAGTCGTGCGGGATATTCGATCAGGCGCTGTTAAGCTTTCAGATCAGTCCCAATTAAATGCAGCTGAAATTGAATTAGCTAATGATCTAATTACTAATACAAGAAAGTTCTTTACTTTCTTTGGTGACCAAGCTAAGAAACTAGGTAAAGACTTTGAAGATAGTTTTACCTATGTTCCTCAAATGCTTACTAGAAAGTTAGATACTGTTCAACAAGCAAAACTAGCACAGCTTGGTTATGAAGCAGCTGTTAGAAAGATTCAAAAAGAAGGCAGTATTCCTTGGTCTGAACTAGAAAGACTAGGACAAATAGAGCGTGGTGTTGATGGTTCTATTGTTAATATACCCGAAACAAGTTTATTCTACAAAGTAGGCGATGACGGGAAAGTATTACCTTTAA
>Ga0194129_10005466_pt1 | contig 16194 bp, 11 predicted proteins | sample TA2KigCa35mmetaG_FD_150862 | JGI IMG/M metagenome (GOLD analysis project Ga0194129, IMG submission 150862) | Freshwater microbial communities from Lake Tanganyika, Tanzania - TA2015038 Kigoma Deep Cast 35m | ecosystem: Environmental > Aquatic > Freshwater > Lake | place: Tanzania: Lake... | reverse complement strand
GCCGACGATGGCCGCGAGGTGAACCACGTGGTCATGGAGACCGCGACCATTTCCGTTCTCTACAGCGAAGCCGACTGGCCGTTCTTGGGCGATGCGTTGGCGTCGGCAGACGATGGCGACGGTCAGGCCTTGTTGGAGATGGCGGATTTCTGGATGGGACGCGCCGAGGACGGTTCGTACGCCACGTTGGTGGACGCGTACAGCATCATCGAATGCGCCAGTGGCACCTACGCCTTCGAACCCGAGAATCCGGACGCGCTACTCGAGCAGCTGAAGGACGAGGCACCGTGGTACAGCCGTGATTACGAGGCGGAAGATCTCGGTGCGTCGTGTGACGATGCGTTCGGTGATCCCGACATCTTCGAGATCGACGTTACAGCATCGCTGCCGATCGTCGTGCTTGGGGGCACGAACGATCCGGCCACACCGATGCGTTGGTCGGAGGAGATGGTTCTTCGTCTCGGAGACAAGGCCCGCTTGGCCGTCTTCAACGGCGAGGGCCACTCGCACATTCTCGCGTCGCGCTGCGTGGACGAGATTGCTTCGGAGTTGTTCACGTCGCTACGGCTACCGGCCGACGGCACCGAGTGCGACCCGGACATGCCGGTGGAGAAGCCGACATGGTGGGACGAGACGGTCGACATCGACGCACCACGCGTGGATGACGCCACTATGGATCGGTACTTCGGCACCGATCGGGTGGACACGTACGCGGAATACTTCGCGGTGCCAGGGAGCGCCGCCGAGGCCTTCGCGTTCGTGCGCGAGCACTTCGAGAATCGGGGTTGGACCTACGAAGAGGGCGATTCCAGCGATCCCGTGGCGAACGTGCAGTGGTTCGTCGACCCTGATGACGAATTGCGCAACGTGGGCGTGTGGCTGTCGTCGCCCGAAGAGTTGGCCGAGAACCAACAGGTGGAGCCGGACGGTGATGTTCCCGCCGACACCAGCGTGGTGCTGATCTACTACTGGCCCTGATGCGAACGTCAGTCGATGTACTTCTGTGCCCAGTCGACGATGTCAGCCCAGTAGGGATTGATCGCGAGGTAGGACGAATACACACCGATGGCGGCGACCGCAACGAAGTGGATGGACGCCATGCCCCGCGGACTCACCCGCCACCACACGGCACATTTCTCGGCATCGCAACCGGCACCCGGAAAGTTCTTCACGATCATCATCTGTTGCCACGAATGCCGGTAGCCCTCCATGGCGAGGTAACCGGCGATACCGGCCACGATCCAACCGAGGGTCCTCACCGGCAACTCCGTGGCCGCGAAGTACGCACCGGTTGCGCTGGCCGCCGTCCACAAGAAACCCCACCAGTTCCGGATGAGAAAGACGATGGCGATGGCCAAGGTTCCGGTGGCGAAGAAAAACCATGACATGGTCTGGCCCTGCTGTAGGGCTCGTACCGCCGCGAGGGACGCGATTGCGGGTGCGGGGTAGCCAGCTAGCGACACCAGCGATGCCCGACCACGACCCCAGCCGAGGGGTGGTTGGTAGGTGGCGAGCCCCGAAGCGCTGGGGGCGATGGTGATGTTCTTGGGTCGGCCACCCAGGATTCCGGCGGTGAAGGCATGTCCGAGCTCGTGGACCACGGTGGCCAGGTAGCGGAAGATGGCGTGAAACGGAGTGCCACCCACGAGGAGGCCGGCGATAAAGGCCAGTGCCAAGCCTTGGGGTGACGGGGCTTGGTCCTGGGGGAAGACATCCCGGAGACGGTTCACCAATTCGCTGGGAAGATCACGGCCTGAAACCAGATAGACGACTGGCGTTAGGAATACCACCGACAACAACCACACCCGCCTAGGGTAGCAGTACCTCTTATGGGCAATTGAGAGAGCGCCATCTATGCAATCGTCGCTGCAACGAGAATAGTGTTCGGCGATGGGTCTTCAGTTTCGTCGTTCGGTCAATCTCGGCTTCTTCCGTATCAATTTTAGCAAAAGCGGGATCGGCTGGAGCATCGCGCCGATTCCGGGATTTATTCGGTACACGCGCTCGGCGCGTAAGCATCGTTACTGGACCTTCACCATTCCAGGAACCGGAATCCGTTATCAGACAGACGGTAAGAACAACTGATCACGACATCGGAGCAAGTGAAACCGACCGACGAGAAAGCAGGACGATTTCGTCATCGGGCATGCAGACCGATTCTCGATCGGGGTTCGTGACCACGATGGGTACATTTCCGATAATCCGTCGATACCCGATCGGAATTTCGCCGGTCTCCGATCCGGTGATCCGAATGAGATCGTCCCATGATTCTCCCTCCACGCTGGTCCGCCACTGTGAAACAGGTCGTGTGATCAGCTCGATCGGATCGTCCACCGAGAGCAGAGATGAAAAGACATCCTCCAAATCGGGGGCCAATGCCAACTGCACTGCTGCCGAAGCGAGTAATGCATCGTTGATTAGGAGATCATCAGCCAGTCGATCACCAGCAATATGTCGACTAGAGCGCTTCTGCAACTCGGCAACGATGGTGAACCGTTTGTGAGGATCAGACATTTGGTTCGCATGGTGCCGACACGCCAACAAATCGATGAGAACCGTAGTGTCACTCGTACCTGGGTCGACGGACTGATCCGTGAACACGATGACATGTTCGACCGTATCCAGAATGCTCTGGTTCCTCAACGGATCACTCCCAATCAACAAGTGTTCGGTCACGGAAGCTCCTCGGAATGTGACTGGCGATGGCAGGAGTTCGGTGGGACGACGAATGATCGATAATTCTGATTTCAGCGGGAGAATCTTCTCCAAAGAGTCCGCAAGCCGCGCAGCATCATCGTTCCATCCAACGAAGAGGAAGTGTTCGGCTACCTTCTGAGTGACGTCAGGTGTCGGTCGAATGTTTGACATCAATCTATTGGTTGTTCGAGGAGTCGATTCCGCCACGGCCCGGTTCTCGGCGAGAATCACAACCGATGTTTGGTTCAGGGGGCTGTTCCAATCAGGCCAGAAATTGATCTGACCATCGCGGATGAGACAGATTGGAATCGAATATCTGGAATTGAGTAGCAAGTTGCCGAAGGTGGAGCCGAAGCGATCTCCATCGACGATGTACAACTCTTGGCCACCAAAGTTGAGAAGGTCTTGGTAGACCGATGAGAGACCGCGATGACGAGACACCTGTGCTTCGACTCCCTGGCGGACATGGTCCGGATCTAGCGGTATGTAGTTGATGAAGCGTCGTTGTGTGTGGCCGGCGAGGGCAATATCGCTCAGACGATCGTCGAGTTGAGTGGCGAGAACTCCAGAGTGAGTGAAAGTCACGACTGGTAGGCGCTCCAGCGACGATCCGCCCGCGGTTTCCTTAGCGAGAACCGAGTCGATGGCCAGCACAACTCGCAACGCTTGGGCGGGCTCCGCTATTTCATGTTGGAGAATGATCACCGATTGAGCCGAGCCGACGGAGGTGAGATGAGAAAGGTCAGCCGTGTTTGTCGGTTGCCCGCGACGGACGACGATCCAGTTCTCCGGGTGTCTGAGGTAGTGCGCGTGGATCTTGGAGGCGCCAGGCGAGATATCATTGACCAATGAGTCCCGAATCTCGTGCATGAGGTTTACGGGGTCTTCATCACAGAGGATCGCAATTTTTCGTGGCGCGTGCCCCGGCTCGGCGGCTTGGGCCACTTCTTGAACGACGCGAATCCCGAACTTGTTCCAGTTCAGAATGACGATTTGATCACGCATCGAGACAGATCCTCGACCACGGTGGATGAACTCCATCCGACGTTCGATCACTGAATTCAGGATCGAGATGAGCGTCGAAACCAGCAGCAGGCCGATGATCGTCACCACCAACAGGACAATCCGGGCACCCCATTCGTCATTGTTGGCTAACTGGTCTGGGGAAATGGCCCGAAGCAAAACTTCCCACGCGACATCCAGCACCGCTGTTCGGTCCTTTTCGAGATTGATCTGGGCCACCGTCACGATCACCGCACCGATGAACACGATGATTAGCGATCCGGCGAGGAGTAGGCCGACCGCCAGCAGACTTCCCCGAATGAGCGCGCGATCCACAAGTTGATCGAAGCGTCGACGAATATGTCGGTAAAGGTTGCGATTGGCCACGATCCCCCCAGACCAAAGAACAAAGATAACCAGCATCATGAGCTGGCGATGCCGGACGTCCCCACCCTTCAGTGGTGGTAAACATAGGAGCTTAGTTTGACTGAGAGTTTGAGCTCAAAAGGAGAAGTACGTGAACGATCCCTTCGGCAATTTCGCTCCACCCCCGAACCCCAATTCCGGAGGTAAAGACGTCAGTGGAAACAAGATCGCCGCCGGAATCTGCGGCATCTTGCTGGGAGCTCTGGGTATCCACAAGTTCATCCTCGGATATACCAAGGAGGGCATCATCATGCTTCTCGTGTCGATAATCGGGGGTTTCTTCACCTGTTTCATCGCCACTGCGGTTATGGGAATCATCGGGTTGATCGAGGGAATCATTTACCTCACCAAGTCGGATGCAGAGTTCGCTCGGATTTACTCCAACGGCCAAAAGGGCTGGTTCTGAGCCCGACTTTTGGGTCTATCGGCTGGTAGATCGTCAAGAATCTCTCTTGCGTCGCCCCCACGGTGACACCTATGTTGGCGCAGGAATTGGGGGAATGATGACCGATTGGTCGGGCGATGATTTCGGAATAGCGCCTGCGTATGACGCTGTTTTGCGTCGTCCCCCGATTCTGTTGCTGGGGCTAATGGGGGCAATGTTCGCGGCGGCGATCGTGATGTTTGCGATCGACTCCAAGGTTGGATACGGACTGTGCGTGGCGTCCACCATCATGGGAGCCGTCGTCTCATTCAAGGACCAAAGTGCGAGGTCAGACCCTAATTACGTGACATTGGGGTGGTTTCGGCCGGTGAAAATGTTCTTTAGTTACGGGACGACCTTGGTTGCGTGCGCCCACATCGTGATTTTGGCGATTGAGAGCGCCCGATGAAATCGCCTTTGGCTCGCCTGCTGGTGGGACTCACCGTGGGCGCCTCGGTTGTGTTGCCCGCGGGCGGTGCGGCGTACGGAGCTCCAGAATCCGGCCCGGAAAGGGTCACCGAGGGTAACCTCGGGCAGGACCTCGCTGCGTGCATCGCCAAGAACCGCAAACTGTCGGTCCTCTTCTTGGTCGATGAGTCCAAGTCTCTAGCTCCGAATCCCAGTCGACGCGAAAACAAAGAGGGCAACGATCCTTTCGGCCTTCGCATATTTCCGATCAAGGCCGTTACCAGCGTTTTCGCATCGCTGGCCGATAACGAACTGACTCAAATCGAGGTCAACGCCTCGATGTACGGATTCGGCAGTGGCTTCGAGACACGCCAACCATGGATCAACCTGAACAAAGACAGCTTGGATCAGTTTTCACGGGTCATCGAGGAGCAAGGGAAGCTGAACGGAGACTTGTACACCCGTTACCACGTAGCGCTCAAGGGCGCCCTGGAAGCCTTCGACAGCGATCCAAACGGGATCGAATCGTGCCGGATGATCTACTGGTTCAGCGACGGAGAGCACGACAACGATAACGACACTGGCCTGTCGGACACCGAGATCGCTCAGATCACGAGTCAGGTGTGCAGCCCGGGAGGACTCGCCGACCAAATCAGGTCCAAGGGAATACAACTATGGGCTCAAGGTCTCAACAAAGACCAGAATCAAACGGAATTGATGCGCTTAATCGCCAAGAATGAGGGCGAGTTTCGAAGTGGGAAGTTCGTCGTGGGCACCGGCTCATGTGGTGTCGAACCTGCCCTGGGAACCTACAGTATTGCTCTCGATACGACGCAGATCGACGCCGTGATCGACACGATTCCTGGAATTCCCGACCAGGACGTGGAGTTGGACGTCTGCGGCTCGTCTACCGACGATTGCCGTGAAATCGCCTTCAGGGCCGACAAATCGCTCACAAGTTTCAAGGTCAGGGTTCGTCTACCGGCATCGGGGCCCCAGAACCAGACGTCGCGAGTCGAAGTCGTGCCTCCTTCTGGCACGCCCTTCGATGTATTCGCTGATGCGAACGATCTGCCCGATGGAATTCGTATCACGAAGACGTCCGAGATCGGTGCGATTCTGTGGGTCCAACGACCGATTGGGAAAACTCTTGAGGGTCCATGGTCGATTCGCTTTCTTGGTGAGGGTGTGAACGATGCACGTGGCCGCGTGACGTTCGAGGCACAAGCAACGGTTCAACTCACCGATGATGAAGGCAACAAAGTCGAGGAGATCGACCGTTTCAAGCCAAAGGCGCTGCGCATTTCGGTGGTCGACGGGAAAGAGTTCGTCGAGGACCTCAAGGTTCAACTCTCGGATGCGAGCGGTTCCAAGGATCTCCGACCTTCCACGAAGACTAAGAACGAATTTTTGATCAATCCCAAGGACCTTGAGGCTCTTCTCCAAAAGCCACCGCTGGCCGATGCGCTGGGCGCGAAGTTGTCGATTCAACCCTCGGGATTCATGCCAGGTCTCACCGGTTTGGATAACGAACCGATCCCCGTTACGTTCGCCAAGGTCACCATTGGCTTTGCAATTACGAATGGTGTCTTGTACCCTTCTTACATACCTGGGGACGAATTGTCGGAGCTGCAAATCAAGGACACCGAAGCAGCGACGATTCGTCTCAAGTTCCGGGGTCCGGATGCGACGGAAGGCATCGTGCGGGTGCTCGGCATCGACAATGGAAATGTCGGTAAAGACTTCGAACTGGGCGGGTCCACCGAGTGCAAGATTCCTGCCCAAACCGAGGTGGAGTGTGTCTTCACCATCGCGCCCTCGGAGAACGGCTACGGCGGATACTCGATCCCGGTTCGGCTGAGTATCGATTCGACAAAGGCAAATAGAGCCAAAGAAGTGGTCATCCCTGTCGACGTGTTCCTCACTCGTAGCCCCAACGTAGGCAAGGGTCTTACCCGTGCGATCCTGCTGATCCTTCTCTTTTTGATTGTGCAGACCGTCGTTCGGGTCATTAGTGCGGTTTCGCTCTCACGCTTCTCCGCGCTCGACAGCACGGCTCGTCGAGTGAAGTTGTCCATCAAGTTGAGTGCCGACGGATCGATCAGCGGACCGAGTGGGGGATCGCTCGTGGCACCCGAATCGGGCTCCATGGAGAACAACTTCGCGATCGAGGCCTTGGAGAAGCAGAACTCTTTCGACCTCTTCGGGTATTCGTTCCGTTCTTCGGCTCTGCGAACCTTCTTCCGCTCGACCGTCCGCGAATGCCTCGGCTACGTCTCGGGTGGAGGTCTCTACGTATTCGGTTCGGCGGGCACCCAAGTTGTCAAGGGCGGACTCACCGAAGGGCGCGTGGACCTCTCCTTGCGTCGTCAATGGGTGATTGGTGTCGCGCCTGATCAACTCTTCTCTTTGGCGAACGGCGACTTTTCGGCCGACGCCGATCTGATCGCGTTCTTCGACCCGTACGAGGTGGTGCCCCTCGAGCAGCAACTCGCCGATCTTCAGTTCGCCATCGGCGCCAGCCAATTCGGTGTAGATCTTGGTGGGGTTCTGGATCGCATCCGGCAGGAACAGGAAGCTGCGGAGGAGCCGCCGACTCCGGATGACGATCCCTTCGCATCTTCAGCGATCGGATCCGCGAGTCCGACAGCCTCGTTCGACCCCTTCGCTCTGTCCTCGGTCTCGGTGGCCGACACCGACGAGCCTTCATCCAAGCGTGGACGTCGGGGTCGCAAGGCACGTGGTGAGTCGACCAATGCGGGTGCTGACTCCTCCAGTAGTGGTGCAGCCGGTGACCCGTTCGCCTAATAAGTTCTCGTGAAGAGTGAAAGGAAACAGCAATGTTGAGACCAGTGATCATGATCGGTTGCGGTGGTTCCGGCCAGAAGGCCGTTCGCTACGTGCGCGATGCCGTGCGGCGACGTCTTCAACACGCGGGCTGGGAGGGCGAGTTCCCCGAGTCGTGGCAGTTCATTGGTATCGACACCCTGACCATCCAGGAAGATCCGTCGATTCCCGCATTGCCGGCCAACGACTACATCAGTGTCTCGTTGAGTTACACCACGTACGCGAATCTCGCGAATGCTCTTGACGCTCGCTTCCCACCTGGGTCGGCCGGCTTCAAGGAGATGATGGGTTGGCGGCCCAATCCCACCCAGGTCTCGGTCCCGCTACAGGCGGGCGCTGGTCAGCTACGCGCGGTGGGACGCGCAGCTGGTGTCCTGGCACTTCAGCAGATCGTTCAGGCCCGACTCCTCGCAGCTTTCGGAGCCTGTGCGGCTGGTGGTCCGGTGTTGTCGGAGGTTTCTCAGCGGCTCGGTGTCACGGTGCCCCCGGGGACGACGGTGCCAGCTCCGTTGACATTGGTGGTGGGTTCGATGGCCGGTGGAACCGGTGCCGGCATCATGCTCGACGTGGTCGACCTCTTGCGACGTTCTCACGTCAATGGTGCTTTCCCGGTTTTGGTGGCCTTCACGCCCGACATCTTCGGGAACGTGGCCACCGATCAGATGACGGCGAACTCGGCGGCGTTCGTGTCGGAGTTCTTGTCGGCGTATTGGGATGACGAGGGCTCCGACTCGGCGTTGGTTCCGCCGACCGTGCAAGTGAACACGCGCGGTCCGCACTCGACGTTCATGATCGGTCGTAAGAATATGGACGGTCTGGATCTCGCGAACTCGAAGAATGTGTATCGGGCCGTTGGTGAGGCGTTGGCGGCGGTCACGACGTCGGCGAAGGTGCAGGATCAGTTCTACAACTTCATCACCGTCAACTGGGCTAGCTCGGCTCCCAACAACGGTGGTGGGTATGGGTGGCATGAGAACTTGACCAAGGGTGCGTTGTCGTCGTTTGGTAGCACAACGTTGTCGATCGGTCGTGACCGTTTCCGTGAGTATTTGTCCCGGCTGCTTCAGCGTTCAATCGTTGAGCATCTGGCCGAAGGGTTCAATCAGGCCGCGGTGTCGTATCTGGGTGAGGGCGCGGCCAAGGCCATGTCGGGTCAGAGCAAGATCACCGAATTGGCTCGGATGCATCGTGACGAGTTCATGTCGGCGTGCGAGCTGATGGAGAAAGGTAGTCAGCGCCAGGTTTCGAGCGATTTCGTGTCGAACAGCCATCTGAGCAAGGAATTTCAGACGGTGGCCAACGGCATCAAGCAGGCGTTCCCAGCCACTAGTCAGCAGACTGGGGCGGTCTGGTTGCAACAGATCAAGGCTCAGGCGCAGTCAGCCAAGGTCGCTTCACAGAACAGGGCCCAGGAAGAGACGTCGGTGGCGTTGAAGGAGTGGGGTTCGGAACTGTTCCTGACGGTTCTGAAGGCGTGCACCGAGTTCTCGGCGCGTTTGTCGTTGCCGGTGGTGATGAATCTGGTGGAGTTGGCCCGCGCCGACGTGCTGGAGTCGGCGGCTCTCATGAAGGAGTCGGCCAGCAACGATCGTAAGAACGCTGAGCAAACCTACGTCTCCGGACAATCACATCTGGGTACCAACGCCAGGGGTCAGTTGGGTGTCACGAGCGCTCCGGTGCAGAACACCATTCAGGACTATTCCAAGGCCATCAGCCTCGAATGGTCGGCCAAGGTGCGCGATCAGTTGGCGGTGACGTTGGAGGCCGTCGCCACCAGCATGTTGAACGCGGTGTACGCCGGCATGCAGCAGTCCCTGAATCGACTGACCGCGTTGGTGACTCCTCAGGATGGGAATCCGGCGGTGGTGTCGTTGTGGCCCAAGAACGACGGTGTGGTTCCGCCGAGTTTCGCGCCCAGCCCGGTGGAGTTCTATCTGGAGGATCACACCACGTGGCCCGAGCGAGCTCGAGAGTTGCTCGAGTTGTCGTTGGGTGAGGGACGTGAACATCTGCCGATCGACCCCATTCAGGCCGCGCGCACCTTGTTGATCCGTGGTGGTTTCAGCAAGGGTCGTGACAAGACCGCGACCCCGCTCATTTGGGCGGCCACGGTCGGTGATACGGCGCCGCGGTGGAGCGCCGGACAGGTGGCCTCGGTGAGGGTGGGCGACGACCACGGTGAACTCGAGGAGCGGGTTGATTCGTGGTTGTTGCGCCCGTCGACCGAGACCAACCGCTTCTTGTCCGAAGGCCTGTCCGACTACCTGTCTCAGGTCGACCCCAAGACCAACGTGCCGGTGCCTAACCACACGGCTCGTCTTTCGATGTACAAGACAAAGCTTCAAGAGGCACTCAATCAATCGAAGCCCTTGATGGAAATCGACCAGAATATGTACCCCACTGTGCACTCACAGAATCTGGTGACGACCCTCAATGTTCAGGGATTCCCGTTTGGTGAGGGTCACCCGGCCCGCGAAATCACGGCTGGAATCGTGCAGGGATTCCTGCACACACCGGGTGACGTCGACTGGATTTTCACCGGCGGTGAAGCGGAATCGGTGTTGATCTCGAGCTTCCTCGGTAATCCGGTGAACCCCAGTGTGGTGTCCTCGTTCACGCAGCCCTTGACCCAGAGCATGAGCAACATCGTCAATGAAAGTCTTCTTCGCTCGTCGTTCTGGTTGTGGCGTCGTGCTCGGGTACTGGAGAACTTCATCCCGCTGCCGGACTCACTTCGCCTGTCCGCCGTCCGAGGGTTCGCGATCGCTCGTTCGATGGGATATTGCTCGGCAAGCGTGGAAGAACCGAACCGAATTGTCGACAAGAACGGAGTCCACACTTTCCCGAAGTATCTCCTCACGAAGACGAACGGCGATAACGTACTGCCGGCTCTCCTGGAGTCGATGGTGCTGACTTTCGCGGACGCTCCAATCAAGGGCAAGCACGCATTCGACGCCTATGGAGCGCTGATTTCCTACGGAGTTGGGGGCGGGTTGTCTGATCGGTACACCCTGCCGAGCATTTTCGTCGACTTTCTGGTTACGGGCCAACACACTCTTGAGGTGGTTGATCCGAATCGAGCCGCGAAGGTATCCAGTACCGACTATTACGAGCGCAAAGCGGCAATCATCTCGTATCTCGACGGTTACATCGAGATGCTCCACGAAGTTTCCGCGAGGCCCCTGTCGCGTACTCACTGGAGGGAAAACATTGGTGCAGTCGACCCGACCGACACTCTCCTGCTCGAACTGATGGACGATCTCCTCAAGGGCTATGTGGAGGTGCGCACCGCGGTCAGCAACCACACTCTGGAAAGAACTGGTTCAAGGTCATGACATCGTCTTTGTCCATTCTCGTCGGCGACTTCAGCGGATCGGAACGAGCCGCCGATGAGCTGATTTCCGAATGGGCATCGGCGAACATTCTCCGATCGGTTGCTCGATTGGACGTGGGAGTCGAACCATGGGTCGATTTGCCTCGGGTTACCTACGTCGATGGAACCTTGGTGAGAGACGAGGGTCTCTTTGACCTACTCACATCGAAGCGTTGGCAACACGTCACGGTGGTCGCTCTACGAGAGGCCAATCTGGCCTCAATGTCGTCGCAGCGATTCCAACGTGAGTTGCAGATGCTGGACGCGATGAGGGCGGCGTTCGCTGACAGTGCCGACACGACGTTTCGATCGTGCACGTCATCGATCATCGAGACAACCGGGGTGGTTTCCGAAGCCTTCGATCCGATGTGGGGTGTCCATCTGGCGCAAGAGCCTGTCGTTCGAATCGATCCGTCGGTGGCTTCGCAACCGATGCGGGAAGGACATCGGGCTTCGCTGATCTCACTATTGGGCCTAATGGTGGGCGGCGGGTTCACATGGCAACGGGGTCCGTTGCTGGACAACTGCTTCGACGAGACCCGTGGCGACCATAAGCCGATCCGACTGGCTCGGGCGTTTCTACGAGTCGTCAATGCCGGTCGTCTCACGGACAACGTGCTGGGCGGGGCGTTCCCAGCGAGTGGTCCGTGGTCTGTTCCAGGTGACATGTTGAATGCTCGGGCGGTTCCGCCCAATACGTGGGTGCCGGACTTCTTGGTGACCGAGTTGGCCCAGCAGGGATCGTTCTCCATGCGGCCTTTGCAGTCCAAGCACAAGCCCAAGAGCACGAATATGGGAATGCGGGATGGCATCCGTCTCTTCTTCAAGGAGTTCGCGTCGGCGCTGAAGGGAATTCCTCGCGCAATGGTGGCAACTGTCCGAGGTGAAGTACAGAACTGGGCGCAACGAGTCACCTTTGGTGAGGATTCGACAATTTCACTCAAGTTTGATCCATTGGCCCCTGATGTATCGCAGGACGAGTACACCGACCTGATGCAATCACTCAACTCCGAGGAGGCCATGGATGCGATCGGGGAGTCGCTGCCCTGGGAATTGCTCCAGCGGGTGGCACTCGGGTTGGTAGATGGTGGAAAGTTACCCGACAATTTCAAGATTCCCACCAGTGGAGTTCATCGCCTCGTTTACACCGATCCGGCAGCAATCGGGCCATCTCCGACGTATGAGAACTTCACCTTGACGTCGTTTGAACGAGCATTGCTGTCCTTGGGCGGAGAAGAGATTTCGATCTCCCCCGTTGATGTGTTGGCGAGCGACAGTCTGCAGACTCGCTTGAAGGAGGCGAGGGAATCGGTGGTGTCCGGAGGTTTCGGATTCACCGAGCCCGTCGCTTCGTCGGAGGACACGCCCAATGGTGCAGATCAGACACCAGCACCGGTGATTCCCTCGACGAAGCAGAAGAGCGACAAAAGGCGGCTGCGTCGCAAATCGGCTGCGGTGGTCAGCCCAGTCACCCCCGCCTCTCCGATTCCCACGAAAGCCGAGGACATCGAATCCATCTCGGACGCCGCGGAAGAAGACCCGAATAAGCCACTGTCCGCCGCCCCTCTTGAGGAAGAGTCCGATGAACGGCACCGTCCCTCGCACCCGGATTTCAATCCAACCGAGTACGTGGTCGTCACGAGCTTTTATCAAGGCCAACGCGAGGACCTGAAGATCGAATTCGCCCGCGTCAACGACGCGTACGCCCAAGCCATGCAGCAGCACAAGCCGATCAATGGGTTCTGGTCGAAGAAGAGGGCCTGCGACCATTGCGGAACCAAATTCGACTATGGCGTTCTGTACCTACACCACCCCACCAGCCGCCTCGTTCATGTCGGCAATGTCTGTGCGCGAAAGGCGTATGGTCTTCTCGATTCAGCCGACTACTTTCAGACCCAGATCGACAACCTTGAAACTCGCTGGAAGGCTTGGCTGGCTCCTCAATCCAAGAGCCTTCTGTGGCGAGTCGGTGTTCAAATCCTCAATGGCTTGAACGTTGCTCAACGGGATCTACAGGCCGCCGTTGAGTTGTTGTCGAAGCGTCCGAAGGCGCAGGAGGCACACACCGAGGCGTCGCGGAAGTTCGGTCGGTGGACCCGTCGAGGTGGCCTGGTCTTTCTCCTCTTGATGGCGGCATCGATCGCCAGCATCTTCTTGACACCCCTTCCGTTGCTCCTCTTTGCTCTGCTCATGGCGGTCTATGCCACGGGATTCCTGACCCGACTGATCTTCTTGGCTCGTGATCTGGTCCGGATGCAGTACAAGTTGGCGAGAATCGAGGATGAGTACGAACGCGCCTACGAGCGCGGGCGTCACTCGGCCAAGGAGATCATCAGGTTGCTATCGGTCGCGGACCAGTTCGCCGACTGGCAGGCGATCATTCGTGAAGTCGTGCACGTACCGTTTGGTCGAAGTTTGAACTTCGATTCGGCGAAGCTTTCGGTGGGTGACATCACGCGTCCGCCTAGCTTCGTTCTGGCAACAGCCAAACCGGAAGATCTGCAGCAAATGCGACCTTTCCTCAACGCTCGCAGCCAAACGATTCATACCGGTTGGTTGACCGAGATCATGGATGTGTTGGGCGCGGAGTGGAAGGTGGGCTATCAAAACTCACGAATTCTCAGCCCGGGCGACAACATCTTTCCCGAATCCGACAACGCCTCGTCCGAGAGCGTTGTCGGTAGGCATCCGTTGACCAATGAGAACGTGTACTACCCACGGTCCGACTTCCGTCGTCGTCTGGTGGGTGGACGTCTGCAGGAGAAGTTGGTGGCCCAGAAGTCGGAGATGATCGCCGATGATCTTCGCCGAACACCCATCGAGACTCTGTTGGGAAAGGTTGAGATCAATGGCCCGGGCTCGGCACTGACAGGCATGGCCGTGAAGGAGTTTCTGTCGAGCTTGGCTACTCCTCCGGACGAGGCCGTGCCCTACATGGCGGATCTGATCAGCGATCTGGCCCCTCAGTTGCGGAATTCGGTGCCGGAAATGATCCTGCCGAAGCACGACGAACTCGTCGAACAGGTGGGACATGTGCAGGTGGAACCCGGAGTCGAGTTCACGGCCGCGACATGGATCGTGGAGTTGTCGGACCCGATCGGCCCGATGTCGAGTTTTCGAGGGTACTCACGGCCAGATTTCCCCGAGGGCCCAATCTCCTCCGGTGGTACGCGGAGCTGATCATGACCGGGGTGCTTTCGTACATCGCGTTCATGATGATTCTTTTCGTCTGGTGTCTTGGTTGGCTGGGCATCAGCGCCTTTGTCGGTTCGTTGCTTGATGTGCCAGCCCGTGTGTCCGTGGCCTCCGGAGTGATCCTTGGTCCACTCGGGGTCTTGTACGTACTGCTGTCGGGATTGATTCAAAAGCGCGGTATGCGTCGATTGGGCCGAACGAGTCCATTTACGGCTAGTCCCACTCCGTTTCCTGGGGATCCGTTCGCATGACTAACCCTTTTGCTGACCCCTTCGTCAACCCGACCGCACCAACGACGGTGTTGTCCTCGGACAGTTCTCCTGACGGTCGCGTGCGTCGATCGGTGCTTCCGATCTCGCTTTTGGTCCTCTGCTTCACGGGAGCGACTATGCCGTGGGTGCTTTTCCGTCCACTTGGCGATGAGCGTCGCGGCTTCAACGTCACCGATGTTCCTGGCGGTATGGGAATTGTTTGGACATTGGTGCTTTTGGCTGTGCCGGGTTTCGCTCTGTTTATGGCCGGCCGCCGATCCGGATTGATCCTCATGGCACTAGCGGGCGGAATGCTCGGATGGATGGCGACGATCTCGGGCCTGCTCCTCAGTGTCATCACTTCGATTCTCCCTTCGTTCAAATTGGCGGGTATCGACCTCACGAAGACACAGGTGGGCCAAGGTCAGGGGGTGCCGGTCACGATGTTGGCCAGTTTGATTCTTGGTTTCATCGCGATTCAGTCCTTGCAGCGGGGCGAGAGTAACGCGACGTCCTTTCGTGTGCCCGTGGCGCCGATCCTGGCTCTAACGCCACTGATTTTGCTGGCCGTGAACCATCACACCGAGTGGCTTGAGTTGGGAAGTGAGGACACCGCGGTGGCGGCAGCAGTCCCGGGTGACTCCCTCTACGGAAGTGGACTTCTCCTCGTGGGGCTGTGGATCGCCGTCGGGATTTGGATCATTGCGTTGGTGCTTCGGCAACGTCTCGTCTATGTGTTCGCAGCTGCGCTATCAGCGATCGTCGGTGGGGTGTCACTCGTCTATTCGGTCCTAGTGTGGTTGGGGGGCAAAGCTCTAGTGTGGCTGATGCCGCAATCGGTCGAGGGCTGGTCGTCGTTGAGAGTTGCGCCGGGCTTGTACGTCACCATGATCTCGGCCGTGCTGTTGTTAGGTGTTTCGGTTGCCACCTTCGCACCGTCGACGACTGAGAAATCGGTCCAGGTGAATACGGCGGCATCTTTGGGTGCCCGCACCGCGCGAACCTCGGACATTGTTGGAGCCGTGATTCTCTTCCTCATCATCGTCTACGCAGTCGTTCGTGTCGTGACCTGATGAAGGAGATCCTCCTCGGCTGGAGTTGGACCAATCAACTGTTTGCTTCCGGGGGAGTGGCAGTGGCGGGTGGAATTGGGATCGCGGCCGGAGGTCTGCTCGACTTTCGATGCCCCTTTGCCTCGGCGGGATTGGCTTGTGCTGGTTGTGGATGCTCAAGGGCAGTGACAATCGCAGTGCGGGAGGGACTTGGCCCCGCGCTATCTGCTCAACCCACGGCGCTTTTGTTCGTGCTCGTGCTGACGTTGTCCTTGCTGATATCTGCCATTCACGTGATTCGTAGCACGACCACTCGAATACTCGGGTTCATCACCCCACTCATGGTGGCGGTTCTTGTGTTCGTGGCCGCGATGCTCAACTTCGGGTACCAGCTCAGCGCCAATGGATAAAGGCGATATTCGTCACCAAGGCGCCGGTTTCCGGCATTTTCTCGACCGAGATCGCCGAGGGTTATTCGGTGTCGGAGTCGGGTGAGGTGTTGCCCTCGCCCACGCCCGC
>Ga0194129_10005465_pt1 | contig 16195 bp, 14 predicted proteins | sample TA2KigCa35mmetaG_FD_150862 | JGI IMG/M metagenome (GOLD analysis project Ga0194129, IMG submission 150862) | Freshwater microbial communities from Lake Tanganyika, Tanzania - TA2015038 Kigoma Deep Cast 35m | ecosystem: Environmental > Aquatic > Freshwater > Lake | place: Tanzania: Lake... | reverse complement strand
TACAAACTATAAAAAAAGTAGTCGAGTGTTAGACGAGGTCAATTTTTTTATATGCTACAAACTATAAAAAAAGTAGTCGAGTGTTAGACGAGGTCAATTTTTTTATATGCTACAAACTATAAAAAAAGTAGTCGAGTGTTAGACGAGGTCAATTTTTTTATATGCTACAAACTATAAAAAAATAGAGGCAAAAATATAGGCAATAATCATATAAATATAATATGTTATAATATATATATATATTCATGAATAAAGATGCATATACTGATAGACAAAAACAACGTGTTAAAAATCTAGATATTTTTTTACAAGATTTCAAGGAAATAGATATACCCTCTTATATTATAAAAAAAATAAACAAATTATATCCAGATACTCGTAGATATGATTTTTTAAGAACTGAAGAACTTGAAATTGGCATAATGGTACGTCTAGTTGATTTAGATTTGGGTAAAATATATATGCCAAGTATAATCGTTAATATTAAAAGTACATCATCGAGAAATATTGGTACATTAGTATTATTTAATCCAGCTTTAAAAATATATTGGTCTGTAAATCCAGATAAATATTATATTTTTAAAATACATAAAAATACTGATAAAAATTTAAAAATTATCAAACAATATGCGGAATAAATATAAATAATGTTAAAAAGATATTTGTATTTATTATATAAGATGAATGAAAGTACTACAAAAATTATTAAACTATCGCAAACAAATAAAAATAAATCTTATAAAAATAATTTAAACCCAGCAAAACCTATTGATATTACTAACAAAAAAGTAAACAAAAGTAATAAACAATCTGATAAAAAATCAGATAAACAATATTCATCAAACATAAAAAAATCATCAGATCCAAATAATATTAATAATGTACCAAATGATAAGAAATCAAATTTAAGAATAACAGAAACAGAATATGAACGCCCTTTAATTACACATACTGAAAAATTATCTAAACAACAAATACAAAAATTATTAGAAGATTATGAACAAATAAATAATATAGACGAACTATCAAAAGTACCAATTGGTACACATTTAAGATACTTTGATAAAAAAGATAATGAAATAAAGTTTAGAACAGGTGGAATATTAATTGTTAATTCTGGATTACCTGATTATGTTATTTTGAGTAGTGGACACATTTCATGGTCTGTACAAACTAGTACATCTATATTTTTTAGACGTGTAACTTTAAAAGAATATAAAGAAGAAGTAGAAAAAAGTTTACTTAATAAAGAAGCAATAATAAAAGGATTACATTTACAAATGAAAGACAATAGTATATTTATTAATAATTTAAAAAATAAAATAAAATATTATGAAACATTACTTATAAAAAATAATATTAAATTTGATAAAAAAATATAAGTGATTTAAGATTTCATACATATAACATACATATATTTATAAATATATGTCATCAAATTCAAATAATTCTAATAACTCTAATAGCTCAAATGATTCTGAATATTCTACTAATTCTGATGAGATTAATTGGCAATCTGAAATAATAAATAATCAATATATTATATTAAATAAACTTGGACAAGGGTCTTATTGTACAGTTTGGAATGTATATGATGTTTTAAATAAAAGATATATTGCATTTAAAATATATAATACAGAAGATACTGATGATGCTATAGAAGAAAAAAAAATAATGGATAATCTACGCAAATTAAAAATTCCTGATATTGTATTATATTTTTAGCCGTCAGATAAAGGATAATAAATTAATACATATTCCGTATATACAAAATATATTAACATTAATTAATGATAACAATAAAAAAAATATACACGAACTATTATTATTTGTTACACAACATTTACAATATTAAACTACTCACAATATCTACAAAAACCAAACTAACATAAACAAACTAACATAAACAAACTACCATAAACAAACTAACATAAACAAACTAACACAAACTAAACAAATTAAATTAGATAATCAGATGACCAACTAGCATTATTGTAGGTACCGGTAGTCGGCCTATGATTGTATCCTCCGTTATTTGCATAACTCCCACCACAACCTTGGGAAGAGTTGCACAGCGCATTGTAATACGCCGAAGTTTGATAATCACTATGACTTGATGAACTTGCAACATTTGGGTAATAATGTTGCACGAACAGACTAGCCATATGCGATTGAATCTGTTGTGCAAAAAAGTCGTTATTTTGATAAGACATTTTTTAATTGTATTAAGAATGTTTTTAATGAATTAATCAAAGAGTTTATAATTTCAATTTTTTTTTATATTATAATATATTATATTATAATATAACATGACAACTATTAAAATAACTGATTTATTTGGTATTAATATATTAACAAATAGAGATGTTAATAGAGACTATATAATAATACACTTTTCTAATGATAATATTGATGAACTATTAATACCCATTAATCAATATAATGGTAATTATATATATAAATTAAATAAAAATAGTAATTATTTTAATAAATTATATTCAAAAAATATATTTAATATAAATGAATATAATGAATTAGGTAATTATATAATATATGATAAATATAATATACAAATATTATTAGTCAAAGGTGGTTCAACAAGTACATATGGATTAATTGATGTTGTTGGTAATCTATATGTATGGAAGCCAATATATAAATACACTTCACATACAAATTTTGGCGTTGTTGTTACGACTGATGAAAATCCTCCAACTGAAAGTATTGGTACAATAAATACAAATTATGTTAAACTATCATCTCCAATTAGTCTAAATAATGACTCTTTATTTGAAAATGAATATTCTATTCTTGGATCAATTAAAAATAATAAAAAAAAATTATTATCAATAAAAATATTAAATGATAAAGGAAATAAAATAGAACATTTTAACAATATAAATAATAATAATAATAATGATAATATAGATAGTAAACAATATTGTGCTGATGACAAAAATGATGAAGATTATAGCATAGATTCTGATATGGAAAATAATCACCAGAGTTTAAATACATATAAAGGTAAACGTCTGGTTCTTGTAGAATCAGATAATCCATGGTATGTTAATAAAGAAAATGCAATAGAATTAAAATATATAAATAATCAAAATTATTTTGGTATTAGACAAAACTACCCTGTAGGTACTGCATTTAAATCAAATACAGTATATAATACTACTAGTCCTAATTTGGGTTATGGATACTCTTATGCTGATAGAAAAAATGCAATAATTGAAAAATTTTCTGAAAATCCAGAAGATAACACAAATAATAATGCAAATTATATTATATTTATAATGATTGTTATTATTATTTTATTACTTGCTTATAATTATTATAAAAAAAAATAAATTAAAAAATAACTTAGCAAAATAACTTATTAAAAAAATAATATATAATATAATATTATGGAATACAATATACTCTATAATATTAATAAAAAAATTTTAGAATTTGTTGAGCCTATAGATATTTTTGATAATATATATTTTTTAGAATATAAGGTACCAACATTAACAGAATTAGAAAATATTAAACAAACTGAAAAATTTAAAAAATATAAGTTTGATAATATTTTAATTGAAGAAATAAAAAAATATATATCAAAAATAAATTATAAAATACCATTATATGATGTGTATACAAATAATATTTATTTAATAAACAGAGAAAATTTATATTTGCGTATAAATTTAAACCACTATAGATTTCCAAATAAAATTCTTATAAATGAATTAAAAAATGAATATAATAAAATAAAAAATATTAAAACGGATGATATTCTTGAGAACAGAAAAATTAGAAAATATGAATTGATGTTAGAATTTTTTGATAATTTTGATATAAATATTTTAGAAGATACATTTTATAGAACAATTTATAAACATTCCGATGAGCTCGGAAAAAATATTATATTTTGTAAAAGACCATCATTTAATAAATATATACATAACTCTAAACCATACTATTCGTCAATTGAAATTATTAATATGGCATTAAATATGGGTATAAATGTAGATATAAAAGATAAAGATTTAGATATTGATAAATTATGTGATATAGTACGTAAAAATGATATTAGTTATAAAATTATTGAATCACATCAAAAATATATTATAGATAATGATATGATGGGATTAATACAATATTATTCTGTACAAGGTAGTTATTTTATTAATACATATCTTCGCGGGTTAGTTAGTTATAATTATAATAATTCATTTTTAGATAACATTATTAATCCTTTATGGAAATTATGTAATGAATCACCTGCTTTCGATAAAGATTATATTGTTTATAGATTTGTGAATAATGATTATTATTTAGATAGTTTAAATATTGGTGATATATTTTATGATGAAGGATTTATGAGTACAACAAGAGATCCATTTTATAAATCAGAAGATTATCAATTTGGTCTTATTTTAATTAAAATAAAAATACCTAAAGGACAAAAAGGTACAGGACTTTGTGTAGAAAATATTTCCCATTTTGCGCAGGAGCAAGAGATATTATTTGCACCAAAAACAAAATTTAAATTAGTGTCAAGAGATTCTGATATTGTATATTACCATACTGATTTAAATATAACGACTAATGTTAAAACTAGATATGAGTTTGAATGGATTGAAACTGAAAAACCACAAATAGATAAAAAAATATATTCAGGAAATACAAATGATATAAATTTTTTAGAATTAACTCCCATTGTATCTGACAATATTTATTATAAAATAGATAGATTTATTGAAATAAATTGTGATGATTTAAATAGAATATATTGTAAAATCGGCGATAAAAAGTTTCTTACACAAATTGAAAAATATAATAGTATTGGTGCTTATAAAAATTTTTATGCGATTGAAACAAATAATGGTTATTCATTATATTCCTTATATAAAAACTATTTATTATTCTTTATTGAAATAGGATTAAATAACGATACTCCTGAAATTCATGTAAATTATTATGTTAAATATAATACTTTAAATAAAGAAGAAATATATTCGCAAAAAGATTTTATAGATTTTATAGCATCAATTGGATATTATTTTGGAATAGATAAAATTTATATTTATCCAGAATATAAACCGTGTATCTCAAATATTTCAATTAAAAATAATAAAACACAATTAACTGGCAACTATTGTGTAGATTTTTATAATTATCTTAAGAATAATCAAAAAAGATTTTTTATGAAAGATCTTAATAATATTGAATTAAAACCATTATTTGATTATTATGACTTGGATTTATTAAAAGAATCAGATATAGAGAAATTATTTACAAAAAATGATGACGAATTATATCAATTATATGTTAAATTTTATAAAATAAATTTTCCAGATAAAAAAGTATCTGATTATCTAGTTTGGATTATAGAAAATAAATGTTATTTAACAGAAAAATTTATACAAAAATTAGAAAAAATTTATAAAAATAATAACCCTTTTAAAAAAGATATGTATATTTTAAATGCAATGAATTATTTATACAATAAAAATATAACTAATACTTATGGTTCTACTGATATATTTATTAAAGAAAGAAAACAATATCAAATACCAACAAATGAATATAGAATTGTTAGGAGATTTTGATTAAATTTTAATTAAATTTTAATCATTCATTTCAGTATTATCATCTTCATCTATATTCATATTTAGTTGTAATCCATAAATATAATCATTCTTATTTTTAGATTCAACCTTAAAATCGTGCTCAGTAAGTAATCTGATATAACGAGCTCTGTTTAATCCTTTTTTACCATAATATTTCTCAAAGAATTCTTGATATGAATCAAATAGCAAATCAAGTTTAGTACGTTTCTTGGGATCAATGCGTTCGGTACAGCTATTAAGATATCTGGCAAACTCGTCGTTGTCTTCCATATAACGCGTGGTATCTTCAGTAACCTCATCTGGTTCACATAAACCTTCTTTAACATATTGTGGAAAATATTCATGAATTAATAGATACATGAAATTTTGTTTCCATTCTAATTTTTTAATAGCCTCTTCAAGAGTTGGATCTTTTAGAGAATGTCTTGGATTTGTTGGATCAAGTTCTTTTGGATCTTTGAACATCATTTCCCATCTAACACAACGAATACGACGTTTAACACCACCATCTACTTTGAGATCTGGTAATTTATTTGTACATAATAGATATTTTGCTTGGGGTTTAAAATACATTTGTTTTTCGAATAATCCACGTGCTGGCATAGTATCATTACCGCACAATTCTTTTAATTTACTTACTTGGATTGTTTCATTATCTTCTGTTTCTTGGAATGTAATTACACGTACACCAACTTTATCTGCTAAATCTGGTGATGCTGCACTAGAATCATTACGTTTTTTAGTTAGATATGCAGAACTCATTGAAGACCAATAATTACCAAAAGCATTCTGAATCATACTAATTGTAACAGATTTACCATTACCACCTTTACCAACCCAAAATGGAAATTGTTGTTCTTTAGATACACCATCCAAACAACTAGCCATAAAACGTAATACATATATTCTAACTTTTTCTTTAGGAATACAAGACTCAAAGAATTTTTTAATACGTTTCTGATAATCCAAATCATATTTTGTAATTTTCTTTTTATCTAAGAAATCATATCCAGTAGATTTTGAAATATAATCTTCTGGTGCACCTTGTCTAAATCGAAAATTAACTAAATCATATATACCATTTTCAAAACCAAGATAATGAGGATTAGAATCTAGTTTTTCTTTAAAGGTTGAATCATGGAAAATACGACAACAAGCTATCATAATATTATTTACAAAAGACACGTTATTCAAATTATCTAATACTTTTGACATTTTAGCATAATGATCTGTTCTAATGTTCATTTTTTTATTAATTTCTTCATCCATCACACAATGATTTTTTTCCATTTTATTTATAAATCTATTGTCATTTAATGCTTCTCGCAATATACTTAAGAATGGTCCAGTCATCAACATCCATAATCCTTTACCTTCATCGGATGAAATCCAACGATGATTTTTAAATTCATACCATTCTTTCTTCTTAATATCTGTACATACAAACATATGACCATATAATATATGTAAATATTCTGCAATCTGTACGTGAGTACCAGTACATACTTTTTCAAGAATATTTTGACTATATGAGTTTAATGCTTCGATATATTTTTTTTCATCATCTTGTCTCGCCCACATACGCAAAGAACCAAGACCATAACCTTCGTCTCTGGCTTCTTTCCATAGTTTAAGGCATCCATCTTTATCATATTTTGAACCAGCTTTCCGTGAAAAAGTAATCCAAGTATCTAATAGTTCTGTTGAACAAATATTATGTAATGCCCAACCAACTTTACTCCACATATCATAATTAATTGCACGCTCATTTTTAAATACTTTACACAATTCTTTTGCAATAGCAATCTCTTTTTTTTGTTGTAGTGGATCTACACGTTTACGATTTCGTTCTCTAATTATTTTATCATCAGAATCTTCTTCTACAACTGTATCATTGTCTGAATTAGAATCAGAATTATTAATATTATTTTTTTTTCTTTTTTTTCCATTTGAATCATGATTATTTTTATAATTCTCATTAATATTTTCTTCTATTGTTTCGGTTAATGGTTTTATAGTATCATCTTCTTCATCTTCTTGTGTTCGCATAAAAGTATTATCTAAAATTTCATTAATATCCATAATCTCTCCATTATAATCAGTTTCATCATAATAATCTGGTAATATTTTTTTATATGTTGCATTATATACTTGTGATAGTTGATATGGTTTACGACCACCCTTTGCAGATCCATACATTAATACACCGTTATCTATAATTACACTTTTATCAAAAATCTCTTCAAGAGAATTATTATGTTTAATATTAAAATCATCAACATAATTATTTACTTTTAATACTTCCATAAATCTATCATAAATATAATATCTAGATTTTACATCTAATATTAATTCTGGATACATAATATGAAATCCATCTTTATAATCATTTTTATCTTCAGTTGGTTCATCTTTTTCAAAAACATATGCTGTAAGTACCGATGGATTTTCTATAATAAAATTTTTTTTAATAATATAATTTGTTCTCTTTATTGTTTCAACTATAAAATCATCATCGTACACTCTATCGGGAGAATTAGAATGAATATCAACATCTAAATAATATGGTGCAATCTCTGGAGACCGTTCTACTAATGATAATTTTATATCATTGTCTGTAAATAGTTTTTTCTTTGCCATATTTTTATAGTGTCTACAGAATTCTGGATAATCATCTTTTGAAATATGCCAAGAACCACCATAACATCCATTCCCACCAATTGATGTATGTGTTGGTGTTTCTCCTTCTTTTTTCTTATGGTTATTCATAAAACGTCTAAAATTAGTTTTTATTATGGTATTACAAGATATACAGGCTCTACATGCTTTTGATACACATTCGCAAAACTTATTATCCCCTACACAATTACAATTATTTGATTTATTTTTTTCCTGCATAATTTAATATATTAATATATTCTTAAAATATATATTTTATATATTAAAATAATTTAAAATCAATTTTTTAGAAACAGGGTGGGGACATTTTATAGCAATGCATACATTTAATATATTTAATATATTTGTTTGAAAAAGTACATATGAATATAAAAAAATGAAAATTAATCTGTTAATTGAATTATAATTAGTTAAGTAATATAATATAATAGTATAATATATGCAATACTGCCCTAAATGCGATAATATTATGGATATTGGACGTTCTGTTCCAAAAGTAATACTTGACGTGGAACCATCATCATTAAGTATAACAGGTACAGCACCAACTGAAAAATCTGTTATTCGTGATGATGAGAATATAGTAAGAATTATTAATATGTTAAAAAATAATATTGATGTATCAACTGAAAAAGTAAATTGGACTGATTTGATGAATCATAAAGAATTTACTAGTATAAAAGAAAAAGAAAGAAAAGAATATATTAAAACAATTAAAGGTATAGAAGATGAATCTTTAAATGCATTTTTAATTTGTAAAAATTGTACTTATTCTGAAAAAATTACAAAAAGAATGTTAGTTTTAAGTAAAATGAGTTCATCTCGTAATAGTAATTTTGATGATTTTTCAAAATATAAATATATGAAATATGATAATACTCTACCACATACTAGAGATTATGTATGTAAAAATAAAATCATGTAAATCACATAATGATGTTAAATTAAAAGATGCTAAATGGTTCAGACCAAATCGCGATTCATATGTAACATATTATATATGTTGTTCGTGTGATACTATATGGAATATCGCATAAAAAAATGAAAAATATATTATTTAATTTATAAAATATAACATTATATATTATATATAATGTTTATCGAGTCTACTAATTCTATTAATGAATCTCTAATTGAATCAAATTTAAAAAATATAGAAAATACAGGAAATATAATTAATGTAAATTTAGATAAAAAACCAAAAATGCGATGTAATATGTGTAATACTAAAGTAAATATAACCAATAGTATTACTTGTAAATGTAATCAACTTTTATGTTATAAACATCGTTATTTTAATGAACATAATTGTACATTTGATCATAAAACCAATGAGAGAGACCATCTTACTAAATTAAATCAAAAATTAGAATCAAATAAAATTATCAAAATTTAATTAAATTTAATTAAATTCACTTATTTTCCATTTTTCTATACGTCCATCCGGTAATTCACGTAATATAATTAATGGTATCACTTTATTTTCTATTTCTAATCGTGCAATAGATTTTGGATCTAAAGTATCAACGTTTTTTATCATTGGTTTTGCTCCCATAGAAATTTGTTTTGCTCTTTCTCCTAATATACGTACTCTCTCAAATTCAAATAAATATGGTTTTGTAATTCTATCTTCTGGTTTAACATATTTTATATTATTTATTTCTGGTTCATCGTCTTCAAAAGTATCTTCTCCAGCAGCATCAAATTCAATGTCTACTATTTTTTTCTTTTTTGTAATTTTATATACACATTCATCATCACCTCCAACCCCTTCCTCTTCTTCGTCTTTTTCTACTTCTGCTTCTTCTTCTGCTTCTGCTTCTGCTTCTGCCTCTGCTTCTTCTTCAATTTCAGATTCTACATCTTCTACTTCATCCTCATCAATTTCTTCTTCCTCATTTGAATCAAAATCTTTTTTATCTATTTTATCGGGATTATCTTTTACTTCTAATCCACTCCCTAAAATCTTTTTTTTTATAACTTTTTTTTCTATTTTATCTTCTTTTATTTCAACAGATTTTATAATTGATTTTTTAATTGATTTAGGTGCCATATATAATAGTATAATATAATATAGTTAACTATATTATATTATGTTATTTATATTAAGATAATTATATTAATTTTCAATTTTTTAATGAATTTTTATTCTTTTTTTCTTACAAGATCTTCTAAATTTATTCTTTTTTCTTAAAAGGCCGTCTAAATTTATTCTTTTTTCCTTCTTCTACTATATTTTTTACTTTATCTAGTGTCAGATCTTTTATTTCTATATCTTTTTGTAGTTTTATATTTAATGGTTTGTTTGTCTTTTTTGATTTATCTGTAATCTTAAAATATTTACCAAATTGCCCATCTAATAAAATATATTCAATTTTCCCATCTTTACCTTCCCATAGATAATTACTCTTTTTCTCTTCTATAAGTTCTTTTATTTTATCTATTGTTATTTCTGTTTCATCACTTATTTTTGATAAATTAATAGTTTTATCACCATATTTTGCATAAAATCCAAATTTACCTTTATATAATTTGGTAATTTTATTATCTATTTTACCTAAAACTTTTGGATAAGATAATATTTGTAAAGCATCTTGTAATGAAACAGTTTCTATTGTAAGTGGTTCTTTTAATGGAGCTATATTTACTTCTTTTCCATTTTGATTTTCTATAAATACAACTGGTCCAAATCGTCTAACAGTGGCAAAAATTCTATTACTTTCATTATCTACACCTATTTCTCTTTTATCTTTATCTACATATTTGATTTTTTCTTTAGATAATTTTTCTATAATTGGATGAAAATCTTCATAATAAAATTCCTTCAATAGTTTAATCATATTTAATTCACCTTCGGCAATTTTATCTAATTTTTCTTCCATCGATGATGTAAATTTATAATCCATGATATCTGGAAAATATTGTGTTAAAAAATCACATACTATTGTTCCTATTGCAGTTGGACACAATCTTCCTGAATCTTTACCTATGTTTAATTCATCTGTTTTTTCATTTATTTTTTTTTCTGAAGAATTCCATTCTAATTTTAATGTTTTATAACTAACTCCATCGTTATCTTTTTTCTGAACATATCCTCTTTCTTGTATTTTTGTAATTATTGTTGCATATGTAGAAGGTCTACCTATATTTAGATTTTTGGGATCTAATTTATTTACTAGAGATGCTTCATTATATCTTGGTGGAGGAGTTTTATATGCTTGTATCATATCTAGATTATTTAATTTTAATTTATCATTTATCTCATATGTTTTTGTAGAAATCTTTTCTGTTTCGTCTGTTTTTTCTATATTTTGCATATTGTATACTTTCAAAAACCCGTCAAAAATTATTGTACTTATATCTGATTGAAAGAAATAATCTTTTGTCTTAGATATATTAATTTGTGTTGTTGATATATTTAATTTTGCTGAAGACATTTGTGAACTTATTGCACGTTTCCAAATTAATGTATATAATCTAGTTTCATCTGTACCAATTTTTCCAGTCTGTGATAATCCAGTATTTTCAATATGTGTTGGTCGAATAGATTCATGTGCTTCTTGTGTATTCTTTGTTTTTGCTTTATAATGTCTCTCGTTATGATAATTATTTCCATATGTAGATTTAATATAATCACCAATACTCTTAATTGCCTCAGCTGATAAATTTATAGAATCTGTTCGCATATATGTAATATGACCAGCTTCATATAAGTGTTGCGCAGCTGACATTGTTCTTTGGATTGAAAAACCTAATTTGCGTGATGCTTCTTGTTGTAATGTTGATGTTGTAAATGGTGGTGATGGATTTTTTATTTGTGTTTTATCTCCTTTACCAGTAATCTTATACTCTGATTCTACAAACTTTTTCATTAAATCACGTGCTGATTTTTCTTGTTTAATATTTGTTTTAAATCCTTTTATCAATGTACCAGATTGTTTTTCCTCTTTTATTTCTTTATCTTCTTCCTCTTCTTCTGTTTCTGATTCATTTAAATTATCATCAATAGGTTTTTTAATTTGAAATAATTGTGCATTTATATCTTTATTAAATAATGATTTAAATCTATAATCTGATTCAATATTATCTTTTAGAAATTTTTGTATTTCACGTTCTTTATCTAATATAATGCGTACTACAACAGATTGGACACGTCCAGCTGATAATGATTGTCCGATACTTTTCCATAATAATGGTGATATTTCGAAACCAACAACTCTATCTAATATACGACGTGATTTTTGAGCATCGACAAGATTAATATCTATTTTTCTTGGATTTGCTATAGCATTTAAAATTTCATCTTTAGTGATAGAATTAAATGTTATTCTTTTCGCATCTTTTAATTCTAAAACATATGCAATACTCCATGCAATCATTTCACCTTCTCTATCTTCATCGGTAGCAATCAATATATCATCGACTGTTTTTGCAAGTTTTTTTAAATCTCTTATAACTTGTTCTTTTCCAGATAATGTTTCATATGATGGAGTAAAATTATTACTTATATCAATAGACATACTTTTTGCTGCTAAATCTATAATATGTCCAACTGATGCAGTTACTATATAATTATCACCTAATATATCTTGTATTTTCTTAATTTTTCCCGGTGATTCTACTATAACCAGAGTCTTTCCAGAAACATCTATAGATTTTGTAGATTTCGGTATAGATTTTGCAGATTTTGTTGCAGATTTTGTTGCAGATTTTGGTGGCATTTTATTATATATACTTAAATGTATTTAGTTAACTTAATTATATTTAGTTAACTTTATTATATTTAGTTAACTTTATTATATTCATTTTTTTTATTTTTTAGTTAACTTTAAATTAACTAAAAAATAAAAAAAAATTGAATATAATTTAATTAACTAAATATATAATAAGTTAACTAAATATATAATAGTATAATATATGTCATTAAATCCCGAATTAATTCCTATTAAAAAAGACGATGAAATTGTGAGAAAAACAGTCTTAACTAATATAATTAAAATGTTTAATGCTCGTGGTTATATTACTACAAGTCTTAAAAAAAATCTGGATGAAATAAATAATAAAAAAAGCGACGATACATATAAAATTACATTAGATAAAAAAATGAAACCACAATCTGATGATAAAACGTATACTGATAAATTTGATGGATCATTTGTAATGGTACGCATAATACATCAAAAAGTTCAAGGTATTGCAAAATTACCACTTGTTAAAGAATTTTTAAATCAATATAAATATTCACATAAATTATTTGTATTTGATTCTATATCAGAAAAAGTAAAAATGTCATTATCAATATTACCAAATACCGAAGTATTTAATGAAGTATTCTTAATGATTAATATATTGGAACATATTGATTGTCCTAAATATGAAATACTTACTGAAGAAGAAGCAAAAGAAGTACTAAATTCTTATATACTTAAAAAAAATGATCTCCCAAAAATATTAACAAATGATCCAATAGTAGAATATTATAATCTAAAACGTGGAGATATTATGCGTATTATTAGACCATCTGAACAAAGTGGATATGCATTAGCTTATCGTATTGTAGCTAAAGGTCTAAGCTAATTTTTTATTAAATTAATTTCTCATAATATTTTTTCGCATACCTAATTTTGTAGATTTTCTATCATCATTATTTAAAAATGGTTTTATAATTACATTTTCAGTCCCTATTTTATTTATATAGGATGCTTCACTAAACATTCTATCAAATAATTTTTGCGATGTTTGTGTAAAACGCTGATTTTGTCCTTTCTTATCTACTCTATCATATAATTTATTAATATCATCATTTCGTACTAATAAGTCATCACTTTTTACAGAATTTTCACTTTCACTTTCACTATTATTATTATCCGAATCGATATTTTTTTTATTAAAGGATTTTAATTTAATTAAATCATTATCTAAATTTTCATTATGTTTAATATTTTTAATATTATTTTGTTGTTCTATTATTTTATTGTTTATCATATTTTTTATTTTATTTATTTCTTCAATATTTGTTGTATTATTATTTTTTGTTTTTATATATAATAGACTTTTTAAATCATTTAATGTATAATTTTCATAAAAATTAGTATCTATCATATTGTACATATTTATTTTGTTTATATCAAAATTATTCATATAATATTTAAAAAATATATTTTTTTTTAAATATAATCGTAAAAAATAAGATATATTTTAATGCTTATAAAAGACTAAATATAATTTTTCTTTTCTAATCGTAAAAATAAGATATATTTTAATGCTTATAAAAGACTAAATATAATTTTTCTTTTCTAATCGTATATGACACTAATAAATGGTCCTGTTAATATAATTAGGGTAGAGGGATATATATATAATATAAAAAAAGTAATTTATTTATTTATGGATCATCATTATCCAATTGATGAACAAACATCGTGTATTAATGATAATGCAAAAGATATAGTAAATTATCTCACTGATGAATTTAAAATATCATCATATCCCATAGATTTTTTTATGGAAACTTCCTTTAAAATTAAAGATTTAATACTAAAAAAAGATGAACATAAAACTATATATATTGATAGAGTAAAAAAGTTCTTTTTTGATAATATAATAATAAAAGATAAAAAAAATATTGGTTCCAAACTAAATAAAAATGTAAGATTTCACTATGTTGATATAAGACATTATATAAAATTAAATTTTTTTGATACTCTTTCTAAAATAGAAAAAAATATTAATGATGAAAATGAAAAAACAAAATTAATTAATTTATTTAATGAAAAATTAAATACTCTTATACAATTTATGGATAATCCAACACCTGATATTATTGATGATACTGAATTAATTAATATGATTAATAAAATTAAATCACGATACACTCATACAGACTTAAAAACAAAAATAAAAGATTTATTAAATATTAATAAATATTCACTTATTAAATTATATAATCAAAATAAAATTATAACTAATGAAGATGATATTAGAAAATTAGAAGGACAAATATTAATAAATATTTCATGGATTATGGATATTTATTTTTTACGACGGTTTATTGATAAAGATTATATACAAAATGTAATTAGTTATACTGGTAATGCGCATTCTATTCGTATATTAATATTTTTACTTAAACATTATAATATGGAAATCACTCACTGTGTTTATTCAACTCAATCTATAGATTATATTAATAAATATATAAAATCTAAAAGCACAGATATAGACAAAAATTTATATGATGTTCTAAATTTATTTTATTCATCAGATCTAAAACAATGTTCCGATATAAATGATTTTCCAGAACATTTATTCTAAATTCGTTAACTAATCTAAATTCGTATAATAAAACAATGTTGATAAATCGCGTTTATTATAATATTTTTTCATATTATTATAAATTTGTTTAATTTTAATAATATAATCATTTTTATTTTTTGATTCTTTGTATCTTTTAAAATAATGGTTTTTATCGTACAATATATTATATAATATTAATCTATCTATAAATCTATCAAATATATAATCGACAACATCTGGACCATATGTAAATTCATTAAATAAATCAATAACATTTTCTATTACATCATTATAATTATATATATTTGATAATGTTGACATATTCATATATTTTATTTTATTGTTTTGTAATATTTGTAAATTTAACTGTTTAAAATTTTGTATTAAAAACATTGGTTCTAATAATCCATATTCTTTTGATTGGGTATATGGTAATATATATTTTAAATTTAATGTATTACATAATTCTATTGTAAAATTATAATCATCTTTTATATAAGTCGGCTCAGATATAAATGTCCATATCCCTACTATTGTTATTATTCTATTTGGTAATAAATATATTTTATTATTTATTATTTTTATTTTTGTTATTA
>Ga0194129_10005457_pt1 | contig 16211 bp, 13 predicted proteins | sample TA2KigCa35mmetaG_FD_150862 | JGI IMG/M metagenome (GOLD analysis project Ga0194129, IMG submission 150862) | Freshwater microbial communities from Lake Tanganyika, Tanzania - TA2015038 Kigoma Deep Cast 35m | ecosystem: Environmental > Aquatic > Freshwater > Lake | place: Tanzania: Lake... | reverse complement strand
GAAGGAGGGGTGCAAGGGTAGACTGACTGGTGCCCCGGTCGTTTTTGGATAAAGCCCATACGGTAACCCCTTCTCATAACGGTTTGCGGCTTGGCGAAGGTGGCAATTTTCACCGCAAATGTGTCAGCCTTGCACTGAACCGTCAATTTTGCCAAACCGCTGTTACCGGATGCCCTTCTGTATTCATGCAAGATGCGTGTGGTTGTGTTTTCTTGCTACGCTTATTGTTGATAAATATTTTGTCATTTATTTTTTGTCGTACATTTTTTGACTATATTTGTCCTTTAAATACTATCGTCGTGAAACAAGTAGGTGAAATTATTCGTGAGAAAAGGGAAGAAAAAGGAATGTTACTTCGGCATTTAGCTGCTGAACTTGATATTGACCAAGCATTATTAAGCAAAATTGAAAGGGGTGAAAGAAAGGCAACTAAAGAACAAATTGTAAAGTTTGAAACTGTTTTTGCTATTAAAAAGGGTGAACTAATGTTGCAATATTTAAGTGAAAATATTGCTTTTGATATCATTGAAGAAAAAAATGCTAAAGATGTTCTGCATGTAGCTGAAGATAAAGTTGAATATCTCCGAAAACAAAATAAACGTAAGTGAAAATGGAACTAGATATAATATTTAATAAGAGTTGCGAAAACATGAGTGAATTGCCAGATAAGTCAGTGAATTTAATGGTTACATCGCCCCCATATAACATCGGAATAGATTACGGTAACAAACATGTTAACGGAAAAATAGTTGGCAGTAAGGGAGTTAAGTATTCAGATAGTTTACCTGAAGAAGACTACAGAAAAATGTTAAAAAAGGTAATTGATGAAACAAGAAGAGTTTTAACTGACAATGGACAAATTTGGTTCAATATTAAAAATCGTTACGATGGTAAACAAGTTATTCCTCCGTTTTGGGTAATGGATTTATTCGAAGGGATGTATTTAAAGAATCTTATTGTTTGGAATTACGATTGGGGCGGTTCAACTAATAAAAGATTTGCCCCTCGTTATGAGTATGTTTTTTTCTATACTAAACATAAAGACGAATATACGTTCAATTTAGATGAAGTGAAAATTCCTGCTCTTAATTATAGACCTGACCGCTATAAATCTCAGTTAAAAAATCCTAGTGATGTATGGAGAATGGCCTTAGTTAGCGGAAATGAGATTGAACGTACAAATCATCCTGCACAGTATCCTGAAGAATTGATATTGAGAATTATTTTAACAGGGACCAATGAAGGAGAAATTGTTTTAGATCCTTTTATGGGAAGTGGAACTACAGCAGTAGTAGCGAAACAATTGAATCGTCATTATGTCGGATATGAAATTATGAATGATTACATAGAAATGGCAAATAAAAGAATTGAAAAGAATTCCAATTGTAAAATATTAAATTTATTTGGTCATGAAGCATAAAATATCAGATAAAATTCAAATTGAATTTGGTGACTGTCGAAAACTAATCAGAAGATTAAAAGATGAGAGTGTAGCATTAACTATTACCTCACCGCCTTACAATTTGCAAAAGAATTATGGCACTTATAAAGATGATGTGAGTTTAGAGAAATGGGAAGAATTGATATCTGATATCGGAAAAGAGATTTATCGTGTTTTGAAACCGAATGGAAGTTTCTTTTTAAATGTGTCTCCAATCCCAGATAAGAAAACCAAAGAAATAATTCCTCTTGATTCAATTGCATATTACTTAATGAAAAAACAGGGTTTTTTTCTGAGAAATAAAATTATATGGCATTTTAATAATATGCAAAATTGTGTGAATCGTTTAAGTGGTCGATGGGAAGCCGTGCTTTGGTTTGTTAAGGATATTGATAATTATGTTTTTAACTTAGAAGACATCCGTGTGCCTTATATAACAAAAAATGACAAACGATTGGAGGGTGGTACAGGAAGAAATCCGACTGATGTTTGGAACTTCGATGATCCTGAATCGGACTTTTGGTATTTTAATCGTGTAAACAACATGACGAAAAACAAAATGGGTTTGACAGAACACCCCTGCATTTACCCTTTGCCAATGATTGAAAGGATAATAAAAATGTCATCGAATGTTGGAGACACCGTATTAGACCCATTCTTAGGAAGTGGAACTACTATTGTTGCAGCACAAAAACTTGATAGAAAAGGAATTGGGTATGAACTGGACACTAAGTTTGATGAAATAATTCAAAAACGTTTGAAGCAAGAAAGTCAATCTCAATTATTCGTTTAAAAATTTCTCAAATCGAATTCTTTCTAAAAACATCATTGTTGTGTATCACCAATTTTGCTCTATCATCATAAGTTGAAGGACCTGGATTATTATTCTGATGATTTAAAATTCCATTTAGAATTGTTGTCATTTCAGCCAATGTAAAATGTGCATTCGCATATTGACTATGCAGCAACAAAATATTTTGAATTGAAGCAGGACTTATTCTATTCAATGAGTAGTTAGAGTAATCAAAATATCCTGATTGACTTGTTCCTTGTGTGTTACCATCAATTGCTCTATTGTAAGGTGTTGAATTGTCAACTGAAATATGAGCAAGATTAAAGCCTGCTGCTTTTATCAAATCGACATTATCAATTCCACCGCAGCCTAAAAAATGAACTCTGCTAAGAGCGCTAAAATTATATATGGAATCAATGGTTTGTAAAGCTGTTGTGAAATCACTTGAGTTTGCCCGAGTCAATGCTCCAACTGCAATTTTATCTGGAGAGTAGTTCAACAAACTGTTGAAACGATTTATTTCTGCTGCTGTCCATTTACCACTAATAGTTGTAAGCATCTTTTGTTGACTATTGCCAAGCAAGGCATAAATCTGATTACAATAGCTTGCAGATTCAGCAATAAGTCGTGCACTGCTTGCACCTGAAAAAACATTTGTCCTCGTATTTGTTGATTGCGTTCTAACTTTAAATGGATTGGGAAGGTCAAAGGTAACCGCCTCGTTAATATTAGATGTTCTTATAATGTTTACATATTTTTGAAGAATCCCTTGTGTAGAAACTAATCGCAAGAACTCATTTATAATTTGTGTTTCGGAAAAATTTGGATTTAGTGTTACAATGTAATTTACAATTTTAGATGTTCCTGAATCCAATAAAATATTTGAAGTGTTTTGAACAAAGGAATCATTGACTGCGGATGAAATCCACTGCCTCATATTGGTCACTTGATTCCACACTCTTGGTTTTACAAGAGGTGTGCTTGCTTTCTTTGGAGAATGATTAAAAAAGACATCACCGAATTTCAATAGAATATTGCTTTTCAACATTACTGGCATTGAACTATTCCAAACTCTTTTTACTCCGTTCCAATCTCCTGCACCGCCACCTGCACTATAAATGAAAAAATATCTCATGCTTATTTATTGTCGTTTATTGTTTTGATAAGTTCTTCAAAGCTACCCATCTCCGTTAGTGAAGGATAAATTTTTTCTCCGTAACCAACCTTCTTTATTGCACCATCCTTTTTTTCTATAAAATCGCCTTCTCTTGTTTTGCGGTAATACTCATCTGAACCATTTAAAAGGATATCATGAAGTTGTTCTGATGTTTGATAGAAAATTCCTTTCATACATGGAAAGTCAACCCAATGCACATAGAAAACTGGGCGGTCTAATTCACTAAAAATTATTTTCAGTTGTTTTGTGACTTTTTCTTTGTCTAACGTTAACGAACCTTCATAACATTCTCTTCCAGGTCTCATTTTCCATGTCAATAGAAATGGCGCTGCATGATACTTAAGTTCTATGTAACCAATTATTTCTTTACTGCTATCAAGAATTAACAAGTCAGGATACCGCCTATCTTTTAAGTCTGCTCGAACAATGTTAATGCTTTGTGTTTTAATAAAGCCAATAAATACTTCTTCTAAAAGTTTCCCCAGTTGAACATCCAAACCTTTTACAGATTTGTTTCTTGGTTTCATAAAATGCTTGTAGCATTTTTTGCATTCTGTTTCCAAATCAGGAATCTTTTCAAAGAAGTCTTGCCTTGCAGGATATTTTTCTCCAGCTTCAAGTGTTTGATACATTTCTTTAAAGCAGTCACGATTTAAGTTATCATATTTGAATTGGCTTTCGAAAAGTGATACATTCTTGAAGTATTCTGTTAATCGGTCTTTTCCGAAACCGATTAGTCCTTTATAAAGTTCTTCGCTTTTATTCATATTGTTCAAATGTATGTATTTTATTTTGGCACTTCTTTAAGGCGTTACAATTGGTGTTTAAAGTCAGTTCGCTTCTGTTTCAAAAATGTTTGTCTTATGTCAGGCTGTTTAATGTTAGCAATGTCGTCATAGGGTTTCCGGTAACTTACCTATACCCGCTACTTTATATCGCCAATAACACCGTTTTTGGGTGTATTGCCGCTACTATGTGGAGTATAATTTTCAAACTTACCCAACAAACCCTGCTTTTACAAATGTTAAATAAACAGGAGTTTCCAGCACCATCACAACCCAAACGATTGCTTTAATTGTGCAAACAAACTATCTGCAGAAACTACAAGCAGGCCTAAAAAGAATGCTTTTAAGATGCTCTTTAATACGCCCGCTCTTTGCGGCCTTCCATGTAGTACATGAACGAACGGTTGGCAACTTTGGTACCGCCGGGAGTGGGATAATTGCCAGTAAAATACCAGTCTCCTTCATGCTTGGGCGTAGCCTGATGCAGGTTAGCCACACTTTGGTACACAATCTCCAAATCTGCATTCAGATCCGCAGGGCTCACCATTTCAGCTACTTTCAGACTGATTTCGGCATCGCTCATGCCGGCATACAAATCCTGAATGATATTTCGCTGCTCTTCTGCCGGCTTTTCCATTTCGGCCTTGGTTTTCAGGTATAATTCATCCAGCAAACTTTCCCTGCCCTGATCTTTGAGGATATGTACAGCAGCCTGAAACGCAGCAAAATCGACCAATCTGCTCATATCAATACCATAACAATCGGGGTAGCGTATTTGTGGTGAAGACGAAACCAGAATAATCTTTTTGGGTTTTAAACGATCCAGAATGCGCAGGATGCTGGTTCTGAGCGTAGTGCCACGCACAATGCTGTCATCCATAATCACCAGCGTATCGGTTCCGGGTTTGATGGTGCCGTAGGTAACATCGTAAGCACCGCCCACCATTACTTCGCGGTCATTGTCGTTGGTGATAAAGGTGCGCATTTTGGCATCCTTGATCAATATTTTCTCGCGGCGGGGTTTCCAGTCCAGGATGCGCTTCAAAGCAGCACTGTCGCCGGCCACACCGGGCGCTGCAATGGCTTCTGCCTGTTTCTTTCGTATAATGTCATGCACACCGTCAATCAGCCCGTAAAAGGCTGTAGCAGCGGTGTTGGGCACATACGAGAAAACGGTGTTTTCAAAATCATATCCGATGCGTTCGCAAATATTGCGGCTGAGCAACCTGCCCAGCTCACGGCGTTCGGCATAGATATCGGCATCGTTGCCACGGGCAAAGTAAATACGCTCAAAAGAGCAACTGCGTTTGGCTACGGGATCAATGATGTTTACTTCGGAAAATTCGCCGCTCTTCCTTACCATGAGGGCGTTTCCGGGGCCAAGCTCTTTTATGTCTTCAATTGCAGTGTTAAACACCGTTTGAATAGCACTGCGCTCTGAAGCGGCAACTACCACTTCATCGTTCGCGTACCAGAAACTGGGGCGAATTCCCGCAGGGTCGCGCATCACAAAAGCATCTCCGTGGCCCAGCAAACCTACCATATTGAAACCGCCATCCACGTTCTTGAACGAACGTTTCAGGATGTTTACCAGGTTCATCTCGGTTTTAATCTTTTCGGTTATCTCGCGGTTATCGAAACCCTGGCTTTTGAAGATGCTGAACAAGCGCTGGTTCTCTTCGTCAATAAAATGTCCGATTTTTTCCAGCATCAGCACATTGTCGCTTTTCTCTTTGGGCTGCTGTCCCAGGTCAATCAAAGTCTGGAAAAGCTCGTCAACATTGGTAACGTTATAGTTGCCCGCCAGCATCAGGTTTCGGGCCATCCAGTTGTTCTGGCGCAGAAAAGGATGAATGTTTTCCAGGCTGTTGCCGCCGTAGGTTCCGTAGCGGAGATGCCCTATTAACAGCTCACCGGCATAGGCGTAATTATTTTTGAGTAAATCAACATCGTTTCTTACCTCGACACCCAGTTGTGCATATTGAACGGCAACCTCATCAAAAATATCGGTAATGGCGGTTTTGCTGGCACTGCGTTTACGCGCCAAATACCTTGCACCGTAGTCCGGATCCAGCTTCACCACGCCAATCCCGGCACCATCCTGTCCCCGGTTGAGTTGTTTGGTCATTAAAAACTGAAGTTGTCTGAGGCCGTAAAGGGGTGTTCCGTATTTTTCCCGGTAATAGCTGAGGGGTTTTAGCAACCGAATGAAGGCTACACCGCATTCGTGCTTAATGGGATCGCTCATGCCCTGATTTTGTTAGTGCAAAGATATGGCGAATGCCGCTAATCCTGACAGAAAATAAAACGCCCTTTGCCAGCATTGGCAAAGGGCGTTTATCCTCATTTTCTATTATCGCTGAATAATCAGATTCATGACTGTGACAATGCTTCCTGAATGCACCGCTACCTTATACAGACCGGGTGCAAATGCACGTGTATCTATTTCCAGGTTGTGTTCAGCAGGCTTGGTTTGCCAGATAATTTTGCCATCAGTACCAATTATGGTAACCTTGTCGGGAATAAAACCGTCAACTTCCAGTTTTACTTTGTCCATAGCCGGATTGGGGTATAGTTTTACGGCTTTATTCAATGTGGTTTTATCAATGCCTGTGCTCACTTTCACGGTAAACGTTGATGTGGCAACACAGAGATTTGCGTCCGTAACAGTAGCGGTGTAATTACCGGGAAGCAGCTCATTGATATCTTCCGATGTTGCGTTGTTTGACCACAAGAGCCGATAAGGAAGCACACCGCCGGTTACCGTAATATCTACCCTGTCCAGCGTACCGTTTCCATCGGTAACCACACCATTAATAACAATGGGCTGTGCAGGCTGATTCAGGGTGCAGCTGCGGCTTTCACGGCATCCGTAATCATCGGTAATGGTAACACTGTAGGTTCCAGCCCGGCGAGACCAACCGGCGTGAGATCTCTCCTTTTGCACTATTTCGGTAACCTCTGTGTTTATTCAGACAGAATAATTACATATCATACATAAAATATTCTACACTTATTGTTTTACCTATCTTTGCATTGCTTAACCCCGCTGTGAAGCGGCGTAATTATTTGACATCATGGCACCCAAAAAAGAAAACAGCCGCGGAAAAAAATTCCAGGATCGGCAACCGGGCGAGAAACGCCCCCGTAAAACCGGTGAAGCTCCGGTAAAACCCAAAAAATCATTCGGCGACAAACCCTTTCGTTCAGAAGAAAAAAGGCCTTTCCGCAGCAGCAGGCCCGGAACCCGCGATTTTAGCGATTCCAGAACCCCGCGCGGTGACAAGCCCTTCCGCCCCAAAAGGGAAGATGGCGGATTTAACCCCGAAGAACGCAGAACCTCACGCCCGCCTTACAAAAAACCTTTTGACAGCGAGGGCAGAAAACCTTTTAACCGCGAAGGTTCAGGCGATGGCCGATTCAAATCAGACGACAGAAAAAACAGCCGCGCGCCGTTTAAAAAAGATAACGATCTTGGCGGCGGATACAAAAAAGAAGGTAACAACACCCGCATAGGCAGCGGCAGAACCGTTCGCAGGGACGATAAGCCTGAACGTTCAGGCCCACGCAAACCCTTTGAGCGTGATGAAAAACCCGGCTATGGCATGCGCAGTGTGTATGGTGGCGACAAGCCCGAAAGGCGCAAGCCGGCAGAACGTGAAGAAAGGCCTGTGCATGGTAAACGCCCTGCATTTGGTGACGAAAGGCCTCCTGCCAGAACCATCCGCAAACCCTTTGAGCGTGATGAAAAGCCGACACGCGGTAAACGTCCTGCTTTCGGTGAGGATAAACCCGCCACACGCAAGCCCGGCAAATTCAGCAAGAGCAGACCTTCTGCCCATGTTAAAAGCACCCGTAAAGGCGCTGAAAAAAACTATAAAGGCAGCCGCCGTACCCACGAAAGCACAGGCCGTGACCTAGAAAATGCAAACCTGCTAACCGGCGAAGAAGTACGCCTGAACCGCTACGTCGCCAACAGTGGCATCTGCAGCCGCCGCGAAGCAGACGTAATGATAAAGCAGGGCTTGGTGCAGTTGAATGGTAAGGTGGTTAGCGAACTCGGACAAAAAGTAAAGCCCGGCGATGAAGTGAAAGTAGATGGCCGCCGCATTACCCCTGAAAAACCGGTCTATATACTTCTCAATAAGCCCAAAGGCTACATCACAAGCACCCACGACCCCGATGGCCGTGCAACGGTGCTGGATTTGATTGACCTGCCCGGCAAAGAACGCATATACCCGATAGGGCGTCTCGACAGAAATACCACCGGTGTGCTGATGCTTACCAACGATGGCGAACTGGCACAGAAACTCATGCACCCCAGTTTCGAAATCAAAAAAGTGTACCGCGCCACGCTTGACAATAAACCCAGCAAAGACCACATGCTGGCCTGGGTGAGCGGTATAGAACTGGAAGATGGCTTCATGGCATTCGAACAGTGTGGTTTCGTGGAAAAGGAAGATGAAAACACCCTGGGCGTGGAAATTCATAGCGGCCGAAACCGTATTGTGCGCCGCATGTTTGAGCACTTTGGCTACGAGGTAAAAAACCTGGACCGTGTGCTGCTTGGCGAATTCGACCACCTGAAACTAGGCCGTGGCAAATGGCGTTTCCTAAATGAAAAAGAGCAGCGCTACGTAGAGCGGATCAAACGCAGCAACGCGCCCAAACGCAAGAAATAAGGTTATACGGGGCAACCACCCCCGATGGGGTCTAATAAACGGGCATATTTGACAACTTTCCAAAAGTTGTCAAATATGCATGTAACAAAAAAGCACCCTAAATGGTTTAGGGTGCTTTTTAAAGGTTAATACGAAGAATTACAAAAGGTTATATTTAAAAGCCCTTTGTTTTTTAAGGGTGCAAAAGCTGTTTTATACCCTAATTTAATTCACTATCAGCTTTTGCGAATACCGATTATCTCCCGATTGCACCGTGATGAAATAAACACCGCTTATCAAGCCCTCTATGCGGGTATCGGAATCCAGTTTTCCCGCTTTTACCAAACGGCCCGCCAAATCAACTATCTGATACGTGCCACCCTCGGTTGCCCGGTTGTTTACCGCGCCCTTGGAAGGATTGGGATAGATTTGGACAGGGCTGTTTTCTGCGGTGGCGCTGTTGTTGTTTACGCAAACGGGCTTTGCCACGGCAAATTGATGGTTAAACTGTCCGTATTGGTAAGGTGATTCGTAATTACACTTGGATGTATGTTGGCTGTGCCGGAAGATGCTACGTTCAGGGTGGTTCCGGTTATGCTCCAGTTGGTGCCGCTTGTTGGGCCTGTTTCGCCGGAAGTGGAAATGGTGAGGTGCTGCGCCTGCAAAAAACCGGCAGACAATATTAGAACTCAACAGGAAGTTGCCCGGAGTAAAGAGGCTAATAAAATCATGAATTAAGAATTTTGCTGTGAAAATGGTTCAGAAGAAACTAATTTAAGTTAAAGAGGTAACAAAATTATTTGTATACATGTAAAATAGTATATTATTGAGATAATACAGATAAAGCACCAACAACCCCGGAATCATGCACGCCATAAAATGCGGAACTAAAAAACCTTAGCCTTACCATCTTGCTGCTGGTGGGTATGTACGCCCTCACGGTGTGGTTGTTTGTGGGGTAGAAACGTATTTGTAGCATGAAGTGTCTTATCGAATGGGATTAGAACGTTTGCCATGCTTCGATTTTTCTGACCTATGCAACAATCCTATTTATACCCCTTTTGATTTCAGCAGCATATAAACCGGCACGCCCAGCGCCACAATGCCCAAACCAATGCCTGAATTTTTCCATTCAAACACCATTAGGCTCGCGGCCACAAAGCCCGCCAGCAACAGGTATAGAACCGGCACAACCGGATAGCCGATGACCTTGTAGGGTCTTTCCATATCGGGTTCGGTTTTGCGCAAGCGCAACAGACCGGCCACGGTTACCATATAGAAAAGCAAGGAAGCAAACGTGCAGTGTTTTAGCAAATCGCCGTAGCTGCCACTAAGGCATAGTACGGAAGCCCACAGCGCCTGCGCCCACAATGCATTGGCCGGAACACCGTTTTTGTTGAGTTTGCCTGCAGCATTGAAAAACAATCCATCTTTGGCCATGGTGCTGAACAACCGCGCCCCCGCGAGGATCATGCCGTTGTTGCAGCCAAATGTGCTAATCATGATGAGTATGGTCATTAATATTACACCGGGCTCGCCAAACATCATTTGCGCTGCAGATGTCCCTACACGGCCAAATGGCGCATGGCTGATTCCGCTGCTTTCAACTGAATCCAGGGAAGTTCCCTGTAGCGGAAGTACCGACAGATAGGCTAGGTTTGCCAGTATATAAAGCACTGTAACCATTAGCGTGCCCAAAAACAGGCTGCGGGGAATATTCCGTTCTGGCTGCCGGATTTCACCGGCAATAAAGGTAACGTTGTTCCAGGCATCAGAACTGAACAAACTGCCTACCATGGCGGTACCAAATGCGGCCAGCAGTGCCAGCGAACCTATGGAGTGCCAGTTTATACTTGTTTCAGCGGAAGCAGTGGCGCGAAAGGCATTTTCAAAATTTTGATGGAGGTAATCCGTTTTACCGCCTATCACAAAAGCCGCCACCACCAAACCCAAAATGGCCAGCATTTTGGAGAGGGTAAACAAGCGCTGCAGCCACTTTCCTTCCTCAATGCCCATGGTATTAACAGCAGTTAGGAAAACAATCAGAACGATGGCCAGCACCTGTGCCCAGGAAACAGTGAAACTGCCCAATTGCAGCAAAATGTGGTTCTCGTTCCAGAACGGAAATATTTGTCCGGTGTATTTAGCAAAAGCCACGGCCACAGCGGCAATTACGCCTGTTTGAATAACCGTGAAAACTGTCCAGCCGTAAACAAACCCGGTAAGTTTACCAAAGGCTTTTTGAATATACACGTATTGTCCGCCTGCTTTGGGCATCATGCCTGCCAGTTCGCCGTAGCTAAGGGCGCCCAGCAGGGTAATTACACCCGCCAGCAGCCAAGCCAGCAAAAGCCAGCCTGAACTGCCCACACCGCGCGCCATTTCGGCAGAAACAATAAAAATACCCGAGCCAATCATGCTCCCCGACACGATGAGTGTGGCATCGAGCAGGCCCAGGCCTTGTTTATCAGAAGCTGTTTTCAAACGGCTTATTGTTTCTCAAAGTCGGAAGCGTGGGTCAAAATTTCAGATGGGTTGCTAAGTTTGCTGCGTTGCCTGCTGTAAAGGAAATAAATGAGCAAACCGGCAAGCATCCAAACAGCCGCTACAATCAGCGTTTGCTGATCCAACCCGATAATCATACCCAGACAAATTAATGCGCCCATGATGGGAACAAATGGCACCAACGGGGTTTTGAAAGGTCGCTGAATTTCGGGTGAGGTTTTGCGCATAATCATCACACCCAGGCTCACAAGAATAAAGGCAAACAGGGTTCCGAAAGAAGTGAGGTCACCTGCCACGTGAATGGGAACAAAGGCAGCAAACAAGCCCACAAAAACAAACAGAATGATGTTGGCTTTGTAGGGTGTCTGGAATTTGGGGTGAAGGTCGGAAAACACTTTTGGGATAAGACCATCGGTGCTCATGGTATAAAACACACGGCTTTGCCCCATTAGCATCACCAAAATTACAGACGAGAAACCCGCCAGAATGGCAATGGTTACGGCAGTTGCCAGCCATTCATAACCGGGCATAAAGTTGGAAATAGCATAGGCCACAGATGCCTCACCACCTTTGGCGGGATCGGCAAAATCTTTCCAGTTGGCTACGCCGGTGAGGACGTGACCGAAAAGAATATAAAGAATGGTACAAACCACCAGTGAACCCAAAATGCCGATGGGCATGTCGCGCTTGGGGTTTTTGGCTTCCTGTGCAGCGGTAGAAACGGCATCAAAGCCGATAAAGGCAAAGAATACGATACCGGCTCCACCGATAATGCCGCCCCATCCGTGACGGAAAAACCCATCGTAGGCATTTTTAATGGTACCATCCGGATTCAAGACGGGTTTGGTTCCTTCCGGAATCAAATAAGGATCGTAATTGGCAGGGTTGATAAACTTCCATCCGATGAAAATGAACAGCAGCACGATAGCCACTTTCACAAATACAATGATGGCGTTGATGAATGCCGACTCCTTTGTGCCTTTGATAAGCAGCAGGGTAAGCAGACTCAGAATACCTATGGCGGGCAAGTTCATTATGCCGTGCACCCCCCTTTGAGAAACCTCAAACGGGGAATGGCACCATTCATAGGGTATCCCGCCTCCCAGCAGGTTATTCAGGTATTCGCTCCAGGCGATGGAAACGGTAGCAGCTCCGAGGGCGTATTCCATAATCAGTGCCCAGCCGATGATCCAGGCCACAATTTCGCCCATGGTAACGTAGCTGTAGGCATAAGCACTACCTGCAATGGGAATCATGGATGCAAATTCAGCGTAGCATAACCCGGCAAAAGCGCATCCAATGGCGGCTACCACAAAGGCCAGGGTTACACCGGGTCCTGCTGCCTGCCCGGCCGCAGCCGCGGTTCTCACAAACAATCCGGCGCCGATGATGGCGCCAATGCCCAGGGCTACAAGGCTCCAGGCACCCAAGGTGCGTTTTAAGCTACTGCCGTCGGCTTGCGCCAGCAGATCGCCAAGGGGTTTTTTCCTCCAAAGTGACATAGTAATAGTTATTCGTAGCCCGACAAATATAGCCTTATTCGTTTTGATTATTACCCGGCCATTATTTTTTTGGCATGTGCTTGTATTTTTCATTTATAATTGTCAGTTTCGTGTAAATATCAGTGCGATGAAAAACAAATTGCTTACCCTTCTTGCGCTTGCCGGTTTTTCCACAGCCCTAGCGCAGGCTCCCAATGAATTTCCATATCAGGCGGCCATGCGGAATGCCACCGGCCAGCCTTTGGCAAGCCAGTCTGTGAGTTTGCGCTTTACCCTAAGGGAAGGCAGCACTATTGGAACCATTATTTACCGCGAAACCCAGTTAAAGACCACCACGGCACAGGGAATGCTTATGGCAACTGTAGGTGCGGGAAGTGTTGCCCAGGGGTCATTTCCAACGGCCGCCCAATGGGCTGCCGGTGCCAAGTTTCTTCAGGTTGAGGCGGATGCAACCGGTGGCAGCAATTTTGCAGAAATCAGCAACACCCAGCTAATGGCTGTGCCTTATGCTTCATTTGCCAACACCAGCGGTAGTGCCAGCACCGCTAATACAGCCAGTGCACTGGCCCCTACCGCCAACATCGCACCATCACAAATGACCGGAGGTGGTGCTTTGGCAGGTCAAATTCTCAAATGGAATGGTTCTGCCTGGGCTCCTGCTTCAGCGGGTTCTTCCACCGTACCATTGACCCAACTTGAACAGGGCGGTGCCAGCACGGGCCAAATCATCAAATGGAACGGGACTTCATGGGCGCCTGCCAATGACGGTCCGGCTACCATTACCATGTCGCAGATAGAACAAGCCGGCGCCACCAACGGTCAAATCATCAAGTGGAACGGCACTTCCTGGGCACCTGCCACCATTACCGCATCCCAAATTTCACAATCTGGCGCTACCACGGGACAGGTGCTGAAATGGAACGGAACCACATGGGCGCCCGCCAAAGATTCTGCCGGCACAGCCGGTACCACGCTCACAGCCGGCACAGGACTTAGTATCACGGGCAATGTGATCAACAGTCGCTGGACCAGTGCCGGAAACGACCTTTACAACAACAACTCGGGCAATGTGGGTATTGGCAATACAACACCTCTCTACCCCCTGAGTGTCCACAGCAGCAGCGGCAACGGCGAAATCGAAGCCAAAACCGGCAGCAGCACAGCCTATGCCGGACTTCGCCTCACCAACCCATCCGGAACCCCCCTGCTTATGAACAAATACGGTACCAGCGCTACCGGTAACAGCAATGGTTTACCCAATGCGAGCCTGGGTTATCTCAACAACTCCGCTTCCGGATCCCTGCTTTTCTCAACCGCCGATTCGATGGTTTTCGCCACCAACGCTGCTCAGCGCCTGCGTGTGTTGAAGTCCGGCGAGGTGAATGTTGGAAGTGGGGTAGCAAATGCAAGATTCAATGTTTCGGGTTCCGGTTCAAGATTATACATACCTGCACCTTCCGATTATGATTATAGCCTTGCTGCCTATGCTATTCCGGATACTGTGACAACTTCCTTCGTAAACTCGGTGGGTGTCTTAGGCTTCGCAAAAGGTTCAGCTTTCTTCAACGCGGGGATTGGCGCTGTTGCTGGTAATTCAGGCACCTTCAACGTGGGTGCTATTTTTGAAGCAAAGGCTTTGCAAACTTCCGGCAAAAGAAACTACGGTATTTATGCTGAAACCGACGGGGGTTACGCATTCACCATCGGCCATTATAACGGTGTTTATGCCGCATCTACCAGTGCCAGCGGAACCTATGGAACGTATAGCGCCATCACCGGAACAGCGGGTTCTGCGGCCTATGCCGGTTATTTCTCCAACACTGCAACCAACTCATCGTATACCAACTATGGCGTTTATGGAACCGCCACCAGCGGCCTTACCAACTATGCCGGCTATTTTCAGGGCAATGTTTATGTGTCAGGTACCTTGAGCAAAGCAGGTGGTACTTTCCAGATAGACCACCCACAAGATCCTGAAAACAAATACCTCATACACAGTTTTGTGGAAAGCCCCGAAATGATGAACATCTACAACGGAAATATCACCACCGATGCCAATGGTGTGGCTGAGGTTACCCTTCCATCCTACTTTCAATCGCTGAACGTGGATTTCCGCTACCAGCTTACAGTAATCGGCCCTGATTTTGCACAGGCAGTGGTTTCAAAGAAAATTGAGGGTAATAAATTCAGTATCAAAACCGACAAACCCAATACCGAGGTTAGTTGGCAAGTAACCGGTGTGCGTAATGATGCCTGGGCCAAAGCCAATCGCGTAATCCCCGAAAAACCCAAAGAGGCCAATGCGGTGGGTAAATACCTGCACCCTGAACTCTTTGGCAAGCCTGCCAGTGCCGGTATTCATTTCGTAAACACCGATGGTATTGCCGTACCCCGCAGAAACAACCGCAATAAATAAACAGCCATGAGAATCATAGCCGTTTTATTTTGTGTGGTGGCCGGTTTGGCCGGTTTGCAGGCACAAAGTGCTGAGCGAGAGCTCCTGTCGGCCACGGGAGGTTCTTTTTCGGGCAGCTTTTCTGCCGACTGGTCGCTGGGAAACCTTGTAGGGGAAACTGGGGGCAGTGGCAATGCTCTGTTAACGCAGGGTTTTCAGCAAGCCGTTATTGTTCAGTCTACCAATTCGTTGCAGAGCGTATTGAACAGCCCGATCAGGCTGATGCCGAACCCATCACGCGGTGACGCTGTAATGCAATGGAATAACATGTCGAAGGACGCATCGGTTACAGTGTATAACATGGCCGGAACGCGCGTTTACGAGGCTGTATGGCCTGCAGGCCAATCCATTTCATTGCCCGGTAAAAACTGGATTCCCGGGGTTTACCAGATGGCTGTGTTGTGTGAAGGCAAAAACCACTTGCTAAAATACGTACGATTATAAAGTAAATATACGTACAAAAAACCCGCTATTTGCGGGTTTTTTGTTTTTATAACCTATTTAATTTTATGAGTATATCACGCCCAACGCTTTGCCCACCTTGGTAAAAGCAGCAATGGCGCGGTCTATGTGCTCAAACCCATGGGCGGCACTCAGTTGTACGCGAATTCGGGCCTGGTCTTTAGGCACTACAGGGTAGAAGAAACCAATTACGTAAATACCCTCCTGCAGAAGTTTATCTGCCATTACCTGGCTGAGTTTGGCATCATACAACATGATAGGCACAATGGCACTGTCTCCGTCCTTAAAGTCAAATCCTGCGGCTTTCATACCGGCCTTGAAGCGGTGAACATTGGCTTCCAGTTTATCGCGGAGTTCCGTGGTTTCTGTGAGCATGTTGAACACCTCAATGCTGGCACCCACAATACTGGGGGCAAGCGAATTGCTAGAC
>Ga0194129_10005455_pt1 | contig 16216 bp, 1 predicted proteins | sample TA2KigCa35mmetaG_FD_150862 | JGI IMG/M metagenome (GOLD analysis project Ga0194129, IMG submission 150862) | Freshwater microbial communities from Lake Tanganyika, Tanzania - TA2015038 Kigoma Deep Cast 35m | ecosystem: Environmental > Aquatic > Freshwater > Lake | place: Tanzania: Lake... | reverse complement strand
TGCTATACCTGTAGCGCCGACTGTTTTGTGGCAGGTGTTACATACCAATTGTCAGATTGCAATATTACGCATAACAAACGCTGTGCTTTGTGCTCCCCTGCTTGTTTGTCTACCCATTACGAGAGCAGAGGCTGCACAAAGGATTTTGACAGAATATGTTCGCTGTGCATCGTTTGCCCCAAGGGTTTTTACAATTCATCGTGTGTGACTTGTACTCCATGCCCCGCCAACAGCTTTTGTCCCAATGGAATCGATGTTAAAAACTGTTCGACTTGCCCCACTGACTACTATCGCACATCCACATGTACTAACACAACTGATACACAATGCCAAGCGTGTACCGGTTGTGCCACTTGCAGCAGCTGCAGCCAAATATGTAACGACCAAGATTTTTGTGACTACGGAATATTCAAAATTGCCCCTGCACCTACCCCGGCCCCAGCTGCTTTTGTTGGGGTTAAAAAACCATGCACCCATTACTTGAACTGTTCTGACGTTTCAGGACCGTATTACAGATGCGCTTACAATACAGCGCAGTATGGGTGTTCAGGTTATTTATTGTACCACATTTCTTCAGGCACCATCAAAAACGAGGCTGCAGATGACACAGTGTATTCTGGGATTAACTGGAAAGAAGACTCTTCTTTAAAAGGTTGGTGCTGGAAGCAAGGGCTGGGCCCAAACTACTTTCCAGAATTTTGCCTTTCAGCATACTAAGTTTATGACTATACGGAAAAAGCAATGCGTCTATTTAAGCATTAAATCTTGTTTATAATGACATAAATTTGCCATGCGTGGCGTAGCGTTATACGTAATTTCATTTTTAATGTTTTCGATGAATCAATTTTGCGTAGCGCAACTGGGGTCAGTTACTACAACAGGGGTTAACATAACATGTTGTGATGAGTGCCAATATGCATGTTGGGTTAAACGTACTCAATTTTTTTGGACCGTTGGCAAAGACCCATATGGAATGGACCATCCCGATATGCCTCATTTGTGGAATTTCTGTTTAACCGACCCAAGGTTGTGTTTGTACCAATGTACCGCAAAGTGTAACAGTAGCCACTCAGGAGGTAACCGCACGTCGAATTGTAAATATTTAGCTATGTATCCACAAACCCCCCCCTTTGAATGTGGGGCGTGTTGCTTGGGAGAAACAAGAAGAATTGACGGTACTTGCAGAGACAGTTACACATCTTCTTGTGTAGCTTGCACGAGTTGTGTTGCTGGGGTTACATACCGTTCCGGTGGTTGTTCGCATGCAACGGGAACTCAGGACTCGATTTGTTCACCTTGCACTGTGTGCAAAGCAACAGAATATGAAATTTCAGCTTGTACCCCCACAAAAGACACAGTATGTTCATTAACTCCAAACGTTGGAATAACAATACAGGGGTTTGGAACCCCTGAATATTACATTGCAAGGCTGCGAAACCAATCATGTTGTACAGAATGTTTAGCTGCGTGTGAATTATCAAGGCGAGGTAACCGTGAAGACTGCATGATGCGCAGCGATTTATGCAGAATACCCTGCAGAAACGATTGCCCAAATGAAGGCCTCGAAGGTACGCGTTCTACAAATTGTGCTAAAATGTTCTATAGTGTTTTACCAGCCAACAAATATCACTGTGGAGCATGCTGCTTGCCTGGTACGTATAGATTGAGCACTGTTTATTTGTGTAGTGATCCTTACAATGCTTCCTGTAAAACCTGCTCGTCTTGCACGTCGGGCGTTACGTACGCCTCGGGAGGTTGCACTGGCACGTCAGACACCATTTGCAGCAATTGCACTGTGTGTAAATCAAATCAAGTAAAAATTAGGAGCTGTACTGCAACTTCAGACACAGTATGTTCATTTTGCCCACCTGACTCTCCGCCGTCTGTTTGCATTCCAGATCCTGTAGTAGTTGTGCCGGTTACCACGCCTGCTCCTAGCAGTACTGTGTATGTGTTTGTTCCCCAAAAAAAATCATGCACAAGTTATCTTGACTGCAACCCAGAGGAAGGCGCATGGTCAGGTTGCGCTTATGAAGCACTGAAATATGGATGTGTTGGCTCAACTCTTTATATGAAACAATTTGGATTGGTTAGAAACGAATCTGCAGATAATTATCAATGGTCAGGCTTTTCATGGAAAACAGACTCATCTTTGTTAGGTTGGTGCTGGAGGCAGGGGAGTGATGGTATCAGTCAATTTTGTATGTCAGTAGACTTAAGCCCAATTGCAGCAGTAGTGGTTCCACCAGTGGCTGGTCCTTCTGTAAACTATGTAGCTCCTCCTGTTTTGAATATTTCTTATTCATTTTACAAACCAACACCGTGCACTTTGGCCGCGGACGCGGCGGGGGTGTGCACTGTATGCTCTCCTGCTTGTACTTCTGGATTTTACGAGAGAATTAAGTGCACCAACTTTACAAACAGGGTGTGTGACACTTGCCCCTCAAACTTCTATTGTCCATTTTTTACAGACGCCTTCCCTTGCACTGTGTGTCAAACTGGTACCTATCAGCATAGCCCCTGCACAGCATTGTCAGACCGCGTGTGCAGACCTTGCACCGTTTGCCCAGACAATCACTATACTTTGAGCCTTTGCACTCCATCAGCCGACACCGGCACCTGCTTGCCTTGCACAAATTGTGGAAGTGGATATGAAACCACTACCTGCTCTGGAATTACAAATGCAGTTTGCGCAGCATGCCCTGTGAATTCCTACTGTGATGGCAAAAAATTTTATGCTTTGCAATTGACCAATGTGTATATGCTTGCCACTCAAAATGATGACAACACACGATACGTTTTGAGACTTTACGACTATCAATCTAAAAATTTAATAAGAAGTTGGACACTTGATCATTGGATAACAAAACCTTACATTCATTTCTGCCCGTTTGGGGATTGTGTAATGTATATTGACAGTAATTACTACGTCAGGAGGCTTTACATTAACAGTAACTTAAACACACCCCAGATAATTTACCCTGTCACTAGTTTTTCTTACGGACCAAAATCATTAGCTATAGCCCCAAACCAAACTTTTTTGCTTGTGGGGATGGGTTCTGCCTTGTATATGTTTAATCTCTACACGCAAAAGAATTCACTCATAGCAGGAAGAGAAAACAGCATTGGTGATGTGGACGGCCCTGGAGCAACTGCCAGATTCAGGTGTGCTGACTACATTTCCATACACCCGTCAGGAACTTGGGCTGTGTTTACAGACACTTTGGGTTATAAAATTAAAAAAATCAACCTTACTGATGGTTTGTTTACTGTAAGTACTTTGATGGGAAATGGAATTTATGGGAATCCCAATGGCAATCAGGGTCCTTTAGCTGGTTATCAGCTTGCAGACACCACTATATTGCATTTTAATTACGATGGCACTGAGATTTATTTTCATGAACAAATGGCAAAAAAAATTCAAAGTCTTAATTTACTTACCAATGAAATTACTAACAAAATTACGTATGACTCGTTAACTTTGATTTCGACTTACTTTGACATATTTTTCAGTACACCCCTACTTACTTTTATGATAGATGGTGATACCGGCTACCGAGATTACTGGACTGTTGCACCGGGATCCGAAGGTGGCACCTCTGCAGTTTTTACTTCAAATACATACGACCCGAGTAGTACAGTGTGGGTTTACAAATGCAGGTATCCTGGCTTCGGCTGGTTGGGCAATCCCAGTTTGTTTAGTTGTGAGCCCTGCACTAGTGGCAAATTCAGCATCGGTGGAGTGTGTAAAAACTGTGACAGTCCCTGCACCAGTGGCCAATTTCCATTTTCGGAATGCACCGCCAAGACAAATCGAATTTGTCAACGCTGCAGTGATTTTAGGTGTCCATCAGGGCAGTATCAGTCGGGGGTTTGTAACAGCACCACTGCTCCCACATGTAAACCGTGTACCACATGCTCACCGGGGTTCTACAAGCCAGTAGGGTGCACAACGACGGCTGATGCATCTGGGACTTGCCAAGTTTGCTCGGTCTGCGGCACTGGTACCTATATGGAATCGCCGTGCAATACAAACGCAAACACAGTTTGCAGGAATTGCTCTAACTGCACGGCTGGGGTACTGAAAGCATGCAACGCCACTGCTGACACAACGTGCTGCACTGCTACCTGTGCAGCTGGCATGTACATGTCGAAACCCTGCTATGCTGGCTCTGACATTACATGTACTTCATGCAGGGCAAACCCCCCCTATTACAATGAGCCTTTAAAATATTGCCCTGGAGACAACAACGGGTACTATTGTGATGGTTGTATGCCTGCTCGCCATCCAGCTTGCCAAGGATGTGCTGCTGGTACGTATGAAGAAAGCTCTTGTACAGCAACCAAAAATCGTGTATGTAAAAAATGTGATACTTGTGGTAACGGAACTTACAATATAGCCGCCTGTGCTTGGAATAAAAATACAGTGTGTGCAGCTTGTCCACCAAATCACACTTGCCCAGGTGACGGAAACAAATATGATTGTGGCGATTATTGCTACGCGTGTGATCCTGGATATTTTATGTCGGGAAAAAACGGAAAATATTTCTGCAGCCCTTGTGCAGCGGGGCAATTTTCAAAATTTGTGGGTAAAATACATGCATGCGATAACTGTCCATCGGGTGTTTGGAGTCAGGCTGCGTCGTCTGCTTGCACTTTGTGCTCTCCTTTAAATTCAGACTTTTTTACATATTCTGCAATGCATGGGGTGCAAATGAATTATAACTTTGGCGGCCCACTAACTAATGGTGGCGGCATTTATTCTGATATGCCTGGATATCTAGTGTATAGGTTTGACATACCCAGGGATTACACAGTGTACTTCCCGAATGACATGACGGGTGACGTTCTTTTTGTAGGCGGTGGCGGCGGTGGAGCAGGTGGCGGCTTTTCTGCGTTGGGGGGTGGTGGCGGTGCCGGAGGAGTTGTATTCTACAAAGGATATGTATTCAAAAAGAATACTGCATACAGATTAAGGGTTGGCAAAGGGGGAAACGGAGGACTTGCAGGCTATAGTACTTTGGATCCAACGCAAGGGGGGAATGGGGAGGTTTCTATGATGTGGAATTTTTCTGAATATGGAAAAGTGGTGGCAACTTACAATTTTGAAATAGATAATACTCCAGGAATTCCTGCGGGAAGCGGTTTAAAAAACGTAACTCAGGCTTTTGATAACGTGATGGGAACAGCAGTGCCTACAGACAGTAACACATTTTTTGAAGCTCAAGGCGGAGGAGGTGGTGGAATAGGTCTAAACAGGGCTTCTTGCACTGACGGGAAAACACTGGGCTTGCAGGGTGCCAGTGGCGGGGGCGGTGGTTCATGTATAGGAAAAACATTAGAATGGCAGCTTACTGGTGGAGATCCCGTCAATACACATAGAATTGATAAAATTAAAGGATTTACGCAAGGAACGAAGGGTGGAATGGGGACGTCATCCACCTTTAATTTGGCCAACAGTATTTTGAGCCTTTCGGGGATGTTCAGGTCTCTTTACACTGCTAGGAATTTAAACTCTTATGAAGACACGTACAATGAAACAGGAACTAGAAATAGCACTTGCTGCAAGACCTGTGTGGATCTGTGTGCGTCTACATTAAGTGGAGTGGGAGACATACAATTAAAAAAAGAGTTTTGTGCCAAAACTCGTGGATATTGTACCAAAAATTGCCTACCAGAACATTCTTGTGAATACGATACTGCTGGCAAATGGTCTTTTAAATCAGATTGCACTATGATGGATACTGTTGATGAACAAACCATAATTTCTGTACCTACCGTTACATTTGCACCCACAGTTGGTGGTACTATTTTTAAAAATACATTGCGGTGTCAATCATGCGCTTACCCAAGAGTTGTGACATCTCCTTCTGTGTATGGTTATACATGCCCTTCGGGCCAAAAAATGACGCGACTCAACTGCAATGGGTTTGACCCCCCTGTTTGCGAACCCATGTCAAGCCCTGCTGCTGCACTGGATACCATTGTTCCCGCTGGGCCCGTTATATTTGAAAGCTTCGTTTATCCTGATGCAATTTTTAAAAATCTTACAGATTCTCAAAATACAAGGCTAACAGATGAGGAAGCTCAAAATACTAATTGCTGCAAGAAATGTTTAGATGTTTGCATTGGTAAAACATTTGCCACTGTAGATCCAATTCAAAATGCCTACTGTAACCAAAACTTTCCCGTTACTGTAACAGATAACTTGGGGAGACCTGTACCTGTAGATCGCTCTAATAGGCCCATATATGGTGGTACTGTCTATCAGCAAAGCCAAAACGATGTAATAATTACTGCTCAAGAAGATAACGGCTATAATCCATGGGTTGCAAAACTTCCTAAAACTGCTGAGAATGCTTCACAAAATTATGATATATATCTTGATGCAGATACTTATCAACGACCAAAGGGGGGGGAGTTCGGAGGAGCTACTACTACTGGTGAATCAGGCCCATTGTATTTTGGAATGCCTACTTATGAAACTACTCCATATAGTGGATCATCATTTAATTCTGTAACAATAACAGCTGGGGCTCCTGGTACTGTCATTTTACGGGACTTAAAACAAACAAAATACCAAACAGAATGGAAAAAAAGGTCCTTTTGCCGCGCCGGAAGAATTGAATTCGAAGGCGACCTTGATTTCTGCAGAGCTCCAGATGGCCCCTGCTCAAACCAATGCCATGACAATGGATACTGTAAACTTCCTTTTGGTTATCAAACCAATTGTCAAATTTTGGATTTTCCCAAGGGATCTTCCGTTCCTACATGTGGAAATTGCGACGGGTTTTCTTGTGGTCTTGGAAACAAGCTTTCAAAAATACAGGGTGCCGGTGTGTGCAATGGATTTGACACCCCCAAATGTGATTATACTTCAAATTCGCAACTAAATGGCGCCGGAGGCGGCGGTGCAGGAAGCCCAGGAAAATCTCCTACGACTGCAACCGTAACTCAATCTCTCTGCAATTTATGTCCAGTAGGAAATATTTCTTTTTATCCGCGCAATAGGTTAATTAGCACTGGGTCTGGTTTTAGTTATGCCCCTCCTGGCTATAATAAGATTGCTGTATGTGGTTTTTTAACAAGTTCCTTTTCTGATTGTGTGGGTACCCCTGGGCCTAGCTGCCATGAAGACTGTATCGATTTTTGCACTTTATGTACAAATGATTTAATTACTGGTGAGGGAGGATCTGGACTTTCAGATGTGAAGTGGGCTGGCGAAACTTTGGCTCTTAAGGACTTATTCGGCACCTCTCATTTTTTAAATTATGGAGATGAATCCAAAATGTACATTGCTGGTGGTGGTGCTGGCGCTTATGTTCGAGCAAACCCAGAAGTCACATATGTACAAACGATGGGGCAAAGTTTTGGTGGAAAGGGCGGCGGTGGCAACGCAGGAGAAGGTAGAGACACTGGAACAGTAACCAATGGTTGCACTCGGTCAGGGGTATCATATACGTGTAAAACGGGTTTTACACCAGGAAGTTCGGGTGTTAACGCCAGCGGTTCAGGGGGAGGTGCAGGGGGCTACAGTCAAAACGGGGGTAACGGTGGCTCAGGTATGATTTTGATTAGGATCCCATTATGTCAGCCATGTATGCCTGGAACAATTTTGCAGCCAGATCAAGACTCAAATAAAACAATAATTATAGGTAAGTTTAAATGCGTGCCCTGCCATCCTGGGACGTATAGCCCCGGTGGAATTTATGTGTCAAAATGCATTCCATGTCCCAAAAACACAGGGTCTGGATGGAAATCTAGCTCATGTGTTCCCAATGCAAATTATAACATGATATCAAATAGATTAACAAATGCAAAGATTGTTTTCGACTATGGCAGTGAGTGGACTAGTTTTACAGTAGACCTAAGTGGTGGACATAAAGTCATTGGTGGTGGAGCAATCAACACGTTTTTGAACTCATTTTTTCTATGGCCATACAATGGCACTTACTGGGTTCGGTATACGTACACACCAGGTACTTCACTTTTAAAAGCCATTATTTTTTCTGGTGGAATTTCAACAACTGTAGATTTATGGGGCGTGACTGTATATGACGCATCCACCCTAGTCACAAACTGTACCATGGGGTCTTGTAAAGTTGCATTACCTGCCGGGTACGACGTTAGAGGTTACCCTTATGGTCACCCCTTTACGTACCACTGTCCCATTGATGCAAGTACGAGTTCATCTTGTTGCAAAGGTGGTGAGTTCATAGAAAATGGTACGTGTAAAGAGTGTCCCGAGGGTACCTGGTCGGAGAAGGGAAATGACACGTCTTGTTTGGCGTGCCCCATAGGAAAGTGGTCTACGGGAACACCTAAAAGCAACCCCGACAATCACTGCCGCGATTGCCCAGACAACACGCCTTGGGGGCAAGAATCAACGTACCGCGGTACTTTAGGGTCATGCCCTACAGGGCAAGTGAAAAGATGTGCAGCTTCCAACAGATACGTTTGCTGTAAAAGAAGCCAGTATTTTTTGGAGGGTTCAAATATGACAGCGTGTCAAAATTGTAGTCCAACGTTTTTTACAAACGACGGCAGCGCAAAAACCTGCATTGATTCTTGTCCCAATGGTACGTATTATACTGTACTGGATGATGATCTACCCATATGTCTTACTTGCCCCAACGGAAAGTTTAGTAATGTGTGGAACTCTTCGAATGTGAGTACGTGTAAATCATGCCCGGCTGGCTCTTACGTGCACCCTTTGAGAACCTGGGAATGCACTTTGTGTACCCCAGGTCAGTACTCATTCTTTGAATCAACAACATGTTTTTCGTGTCCTGCTGGTCAATACAGTGTCAATGTAAGTTCATTTTGCATCAACTGCGTTCCAGGAACGGTCACCCCATCGAGTGGGCTTAGTGCGTGTACTGCATGTGTTCCTGGCAAATACAGCTTTGACACTGTTTTTTGTGCCTCATGCTTTAGTGGTACGTACAATAACAAAACAGGTGCTACTGCATGTTTGGAATGTGGGGATGGAATCGGTTACAGCAAACCAGGTGCCACCTATTGTTTTAATTGCACGAAAGTATGCAACAACACTGCCCTTTATCAATATTCGGGCGTTGGCTGGTATATTTCTCTTTACTGCGACATGTCTTCTGACAATATATGTGCTTTATGCACAAATCATAAGGACGATCCATATTTTGTAAAAATGCTTACTCAAGGCGAGGGGTTCAATGATTGCCGTTACAGCTGCAAAGATGGTTACGAGCAAGATCCAGTTCTTATATCTAATAAGAATCTTTCTTATTTGGCTAGATGTGTAAAATGCCCAGTTGGTAAATTCAGAAACAGTGGTGAATGGCGATCGAATTATACCACTTCCTCTTCGTCTGATAATTCCGATATAATATCTCAGCCAGAAAACACTTGTGCAAATTGCCCAGCTGGGAAATATCAATGGATAACAGGTTATACCTATTGTTTTGATTGTCCTAAAGGCTGGTTTCTAAATGTAACTGGACAAACTATCTGTCAAGCTTGTCTTAAAGGCACAATTTCTTCTGCTGTTTCCCAAACCACCTGTTTTACGTGCCTTGCAGGGACGTATTCTTCAAGTGATTATACCAGCACATGCATCTCTTGTATTCCAGGAACGTACTCTACTCAAAACGCTACTACTATTTGTCTTAACTGTAAACAAGGTGAGTATCAAAATTTAGCAGCGCAAACGTTTTGTATAAATTGTGCTATTGGATATTACAATGCATTTGTGGCCGCACCCAACTGTGACCCATGCTCAGCTGGGACGTACAGCTTGCAAACAAATTCGACTTTTTGCTATATTTGTCAAAAAGGGTATTCTCAAGCCGAACCAGGCCAATCGTTTTGTGACATATGCCAGGCTGGGAAGTACTCTAGTAAGGTGGGGGCAAACATTTGTCCCTCTTGTTCACCTGGCACGTATCAACAGTTCAACCAAATGACTGAATGTGATCTTTGCCCAATTAATACCTTGCTTACTGCATGGGGTGGTACTTCAATATCAGAATGTGCAGGTTGTGGAAATGGTACATATGTCAGTCCATTTGGTGACGAAACATGCATAAATTGCCCTCCGGGGACCATAAGCGGTGGAGTGGGTGATAGGTGCGATGCAGATGCAGGTTCAGTGGATTTACAAAGGGGGCTTATATTCTATTGGCCGTTAGAGAGCTTTGATATATATAGAGATTTTAGTAGAATTAATTCTTCCACAAATTCTTTATCCCCTTCAAATAATCCTCCATTAACAAGAAGTATTACGTGTACTATCAATACTGTATGGCATGAGCCTTCACCTTGTTACGCGTACAAAACTGATTCAGATCTTGTAACCACAGGTTACTTAAATCAAAACGGTGTGGATAGGCCTGCTGACACGACTTTTGGACAGTATCTGTTTAAAACAAGAATTTACATACCAGCAAATTTTACCATGTGTCTTTGGAATCAACTTTATATGCTTAACACTGGTTCCGATGCGTTTTTTAATTCTGAGTTTCAAAGTAGAGGATATTCTTTGTTACAGTTTACCACAAGTACAGGTAACAGCAGCTATTTTACTGGAAGAGGTACTAATGATATGAGTTTGGCGTTAGTGTATTACGCAAATGCTCAAGGGAAAAGACATTATTTACAATATAATTTCTCGGATCGCGTTGCTGACAAATTAGTTTTTGAAGATTATTCTCCTCTATCTTGGTTTCATACGTGCTTTTACAGAACTACAACTGAGGCCGGATTGTATGTTCGAGGTGCAGGCGGCATTGATGTTTTCCCTAAAGTGTTTACAACCAGTATCAAATCATATCAAAGTGTTACTGGTGGTTATTATGATTTAATGATAGGGATGGACCAGCCCAATAACAGAGTTCTTTGGCAAGGATATGTCGACAACATTAGAATCTACGACAGAAAGTTAAGCGTGGAAGAAATGAACAACCTAACGTACTTCAGGGGGGATCCCAAAAATCCTGTTACAAACGTACCTTGTGCAGCGGGAACGTTCAGCACTGGAGTATCTGCAAGTGTTTGTAAGGTGTGCACTCCAGGGAAATATTCTGCTGGACCATTGTACAGTGATCCAGTGGTTGAATCATACGGTCGTGCATTTTATGATTCATTGAATTCTTATTTACCTGGAGCAACAGAGTGCTCTCTTTGTCCAGCTGGAAAATATAACACAGGTAGTCAGGAGCAATATTCATGGTCATGTAAATCTTGTCTAGCAGGTACAACTCAAACTGCACCAGGGTCTACTTTCTGCACTTTGTGTCCCATGGGTAAATTTACTGGGAGCTCAGCTCAACCCGAATGTACAAATTGCTCAAGTGGATCTTACGTAAACTATAATGGCGCTGGAGCATGTCGTTGGTGTGATGATGGATATTATAATGAACAAGAAGGCCAAACAGCCTGTTTTGCTTGCAGTGGGATTTGCCCTGCTGGGACTGGTAGATCAAAAAGCTGCAACAGTTGGTCTGACAGAACATGTTCAGCATGTTTGAATTCACACCCAGATATGTACGTATACACTGCAGGTGGCATTAATGTAAATTCATGCCCCTTTAATTGCAGGGCTGGGTACATTAAAACTGGAGTAATTTCTACAGGCCCTTGCGGACCTTGTAGTAGTGGTAAGTATCAGAGCATACAGGGATACCAAGGGTCCATTGTGGGGTGTTTATTGTGTCCAAGTGGAACTTATGCAACCTACAGTGCTGCTACGTTTTGTGAAGATTGCACAGTTGGTTCTTTTGTTAATTCAACCACAGGTTATTGCGTGAAATGCCCTGAAGGTAAAATTTCAAACACAACTAAATCTACTTTTTGCTTTAATTGCGATGTTGGAACTTTCAATTCACTAGTGGAAGCCACTGTTTGCTCAAACTGTGGAGTTGGCACTTTTACCCAATTATCTGGCCTATCTGTTTGCTCTCTGTGTTCACCTGGATCTTTTACTGCTCAAAATCGAAGTGCAACTTGCAATTTGTGCAACACAGGTACGTTCAGCAGTGGAAGCGGCTTGACGTTTTGCTCGACGTGTTCAAGGGGCACCTATGCTTCAGCATCGTCCTTAACATTTTGCGAGAGGTGCACTCCTGGAAAGTATTCTGACACGCTTGCGGCCCCTTCGGAAAGTAACTGTTTGACTTGCGTAGCTGGTTCATACACTGACGTAACAGCTTCCACTGTCTGTTTAGCGTGCCCACAAGGAAAAATATCCTCTACATCTGGATTGTCTACTTGTTTTACGTGCACTCCAGGGACATACGCAAACAATTTTTTAACATCATGCCTTACGTGCGGTGTTGGCAAGTTTTCTACTGGAACTGGCATGTCAAATGTTTCTGCATGTGAATCCTGTTTAGCAGGAAGATACAATAACAAAGAAGGGATGAATTCCTCAGCTGCGTGCCTCCAGTGTACAGCGGGCACCTACTCATCCGACTCTGCGCAAAGCACATGTGTGGAGTGCCAGAGAAACACGTGGAGCGCTACCGTGGGCGCTGTGTCATCCCTCACTTGCAGCATGTGCATACTGGGAAAATTTAGCAACAAAGTCGGGGCCACTGCCATAGATACTTGTGCCAATTGTCCCGCTGGAAATTTTCTTATAGCAGGAAATTGTGACTACTGTGCGACTGGGACGTATCAAAGCCTGAACGGGCAGAGCTTCTGCATTAATTGCACAGCTGGATCGTACGCCAGCATGCCCGGATCCACCGCCTGCGTCGATTGTGAAAAGGGCAAATTTTCTGCTTTGCCTGTTGCCCCCACCAGCGCAACGTGCGCCTCGTGCAGCAGCGGGAGCTACAGCTCGCTGCCCGCTTCTACCAATTGCACCCTGTGCAGCGTAGGGGCTTATCAGGTTGCTGTTGGTGCGTCGGAGTGCTTTCTTTGTGATTCGGGGACTCAACAGAGCAACCCAGGATCACCCACCTGTTTTATTTGCCAGGCTGGTTTTTATTCTACAGGATCCGGTTCCACAGCTTGCATCAACTGCCTCGTAGGAACATTTCAAGCCAGCCCACAGAAGTCTTCTTGCAGCAATTGCTCCGCTGGCACGTACCAAAATGTTTCAAACGCTTCCAGCTGCCTGGTGTGCCTGAGAGGCTCCTTTTCTAATCCTAATGGGGCAACCACGTGTCAGCTTTGTACTGCTGGGTCGATTCAGCCCAGCAGCAACAAGACTTCATGCACCCAGTGTGCCAAGGGATTGTACCAACCTGCAGCTGGGGCTACTGTCTGCCTTGTGTGCTTGCCTGGCACCTTTTCGAACGTTACCAGCTCCACAACGTGCTACAATTGTTCCATTGGTACCTTTGTGTATTTCAGTCAAGAGTCTGTGTGCATTTCCTGCCATATAGGCTTGTACCGATCTGCCACAGGCGGTTCTGAATGTCAGCAGTGCTTGAAGGGCTCCTTTTCAAACGTTACCGGGTCCACAGTGTGCCAAACTTGTTCCCTGGGTACCTTTCAACCTAACAATCAGATGTCCTCTTGTAACCTCTGCTCCACTGGATTGTACCGATCTGCGACCGGGGGCACTGATTGTCAGACCTGTTCTGCCGGCTCCTATTCTGCGGTGAGCGGCTCGACGGAGTGCAAGCTCTGTTCAGTGGGAACGTTCCAGGCCAGCAGTCAGATGTCTTTCTGCACGCTCTGCTCCGCTGGATTGTACCGATCCGCTACAGCGGGCACTGACTGCCAGACGTGCTCGGCAGGCTCCTTTTCAAACGTAAGCGGCTCGACTGCTTGCCACATTTGTTCTCCAGGCAGCAACCAGTCGGCCCCCCAGATGTCCTCATGCAGTCCGTGTCCAGCTGGGTCGTACCAGCCGGCCTCCGAGGCTGCGCTCTGCACGCTTTGTGGCACCGGGAAGTACCAGACTGGCACGGGCATGAGCTTAGAGTCAAAGTGCGAAACGTGCCCCTCTGGGAAGTACCAAACCGGCCTGGGGGCCCAGCAGACCACGTCTTGCCGGAACTGCCTGCCTGGGACGTTCGTGGCCTTCAACAGGCCCAACCAGTGCACCAACTGCCCAGCCAACAGCAACTCGGTGACTGCTGCGACAAGTTGCCAGTGCAACACTGGTTACGCTGGCCTGCTCACGAGAAGCGATGACGTGTGCAGTGTGTGCACAGTTTGTGGTGCGAATGCGTTCACGTACGGCGTTTGCAACCCTGTGACGCGTGCTGACAACGTGACCTGCGCCTGCAACGCCGGCTACTACGGCAACGGCAAGACGTGTACCCCGTGCCTTCCCTGTGACGTCAACGCCCAGCGCACAGAGTGCCCGTTGAATTCCAGCACCGACGTGTCAAAGTGCGAGTGCAGAGGCGGCTACTTTGGCAACGGCCGCACCTGTGCCGTTTGCGGAGGCTGCAGTTCCGACGGTGTCAACTTGCTGAATTGCTCTACTGGGTCCCTGCAGGATGTGTCCCTCTGCGTTTGCAAGGCCGGCTTTTACGGCGACGGAAGGGTTTGCACGGCGTGTGAACCCTGTCACATTCAGGCAGACAGAACGGAATGCCCCCTCAACTCCTCACAGGACGTGTCGAGCTGCACCTGCAAGGAGCATTTTTATGGCGACGGCCGAAATTGCTACGCCTGTTCGTTTTGCGACGAAAACGCGTTTTATTCGCTGACGTGCACAGCGGGGTCCAGCACGGACGTCTCTAATTGTTTATGTAACGCGGGCTACTACGGCAACGGCAAGATTTGCTGGCCATGCGACGTTTGCGACCCCAACGCGGCCAGGTCCGGGTGCGCCATCGGGTCCACGTCGGACAACTCCCAGTGCACCTGCAACGCAGGTTACTACGGGGGTGTCAGGACGTGCTCCCGCTGTGCACCGTGCGCGCTCAACGCCAGCCGCAACGATTGCACTGGCGGTGCCGTGGATAACTCCGAGTGCAAATGCAACGACGGCTTTTGGGGGAACGGCAGGTTCTGCAACCTGTGTACCCCCTGCGACCCCAACGCGGTGCAGACGCGCTGGTGCTACGGCAACCTCACCGACGTGAGCACCTGTTCGTGCAATGCAGGGTATTATGGCAGCGGCAAGACTTGCTTTCCCTGCTCGGGCTGCGGCCCCAACTCGATGCCTTTGGTGACCTGCCAGGCAGGAACCACGGTGGACACCAGCGCCTGCGTTTGTAACTCCGGCTTTTTTTCGCCCAGTGGCTTTGACTGCGCGCAGTGCCCTCAGGGCACCTGGGGCTTGGGGGGCACGAATTGCACACCCTGCGGCAAGGGCTTGTACTCTGACCTCACGGGCCAGAATGTCTCGGATGTTTGCACGCCCTGCCCGAACAACACGTACGCACCGAATGCCTCGAGTGGAAACCTCAGCACGGCCTGCCTGCCCTGCCCCGCCAGCAGCACCACGCAGGGCAACGGGTCCACGAGCAGGACGCAGTGCAAGTGCAGCGCGGACCTAGTCAGCAATGTGACGGAGTGGGGGGGCTTCTGCTACTTGTGCAGCCCGAACTTTTACGCGTCGGACGACAGGAAGTCCTGCGTCGCGTGCCCCCTCAACACGGAGTCCAGGGCTGGATCACTGTATATCTGGCAGTGCACGGCAGTGGGTGGCTACTTCGCAAAGTACACCAAGACTGTGAAGGTTCAGCTGGAGGTGCCAGAGGAGGACGGCGACCCTGCTGCGCTGGAAGCCTACGTGCGGGCTGCGATCCAGGCGGGCGACGACGTGCAAGTGCAAGTCGAATTGTGAAATCTTAAAAGGCCCTGGCCGCGCTACGATAAAAAGCGACGACCGGATTCGCGCGGGGTCGTCTGAGCATGAGGCTCGAATGTTTCATTGTAATTTTCTTAACATTCACGCCCCCGGCGTGCGCCAACAATTTGGACGTATTCACTGAGTGGCCCACCGTTTCAGAAGAGCAAATATCGTTAGGTTCGAACGCAGAAGCGATAAAAAAAGCTTTGGAGTCGAACATGGGTTCCGTGTACGCTGCTGCGGGTATCCCGTCGGATTCCCTGGCCCTAGCCCGCTCCGCTGGGGAACTTCGCCAGATCCCCCCCCCGCCGCCGCCGCCCGGAGCAGAGCCACCGCCAGGAGGTAAGTCCAGTGTGGACTCTGGCACTTTCACGATAGTTGGCCTGGTTTTAGGAGGCCTGCTGATTTGTGGCGTTCTGACTTGGTACTGTTGGAAACGAAATCACGGGTCCTTGCTCCCACCTGAGATACCTT
>Ga0194129_10005453_pt1 | contig 16221 bp, 18 predicted proteins | sample TA2KigCa35mmetaG_FD_150862 | JGI IMG/M metagenome (GOLD analysis project Ga0194129, IMG submission 150862) | Freshwater microbial communities from Lake Tanganyika, Tanzania - TA2015038 Kigoma Deep Cast 35m | ecosystem: Environmental > Aquatic > Freshwater > Lake | place: Tanzania: Lake... | reverse complement strand
ATATATTATTTTTTGACGATTCATCAATTAATATTAATACAGCTAAATTAAATGGTTTCTCTAATAGTTTTTTAATTGGTTCAAATGATTCAGGTCTTTATGGATTAGACTATTTATTAATCAAGTTGGAACAAATTTTATTTTTATTTAATATATAAACGAATTATATTTTAAATAATAATATATTTTAATATAATGGAAAATAATCTTAGTTTCAAAATAATAGATTTTAATTCAAATTCAAAAAATATTATTAATTCAAAATTATTAATTTATAATAATAAATCACAAATAACATTCAAAATAATAAATTTTTTAGGAAAAGGTACTATTGGACAAGTATATTTATTAGAAGAATTATCAGACTTGAATAAAAATTTTGTTATCAAAATATCAAATTCTGAATGTCAAAAAGATTTACAAAGAGAAGTTAGAAAAGTTATTAAATATTTTCAAGAAGGAAATATTAAACATAAAGCATATCCTAAATATTATGGAGATTTTGATAATTTAAATGCATATGGAGTAATTTATCCATATTTAGGTTTCTATAATTTAGATAAAATTAAATCTATTAAATATAATATTTCATGGACTTATAATATTATGATTATTAAACAACTTATAAAACAAGTAAGTTCATTTAATAATATAATTCATGGAGATTTAAAACCACCAAATGTAGTAATAAATGTTACTAATACAATTGAGGCTACAATTGTAGATTTTGGATTGATAAAAAAGAAAGATGATAAATATGGTATAATATCAACTAATTATGTTAGTTCACCAGAAAGTTTATTAAGTCTTGAAGAATATAAAAATTTTAAAGATAAAAATGAATCAATAGATTATACTAAACATGATTATTTTGGTTTATTTTGTGTGATAGTCAATCTTTTTGTTAAAAATTCCTATTGGTCAATATTATCCAAATATATTACTGATGTATTTAAAGTATCAAATAGTTATTTATTAGAACACGAAGCAGTATTATTATTTACATATGCATGGTTTCGTTTTTTTTATAAAAATAAAGAAGAATTACCAAATCAATCACTAAAAAATTTAATTGAACATATTGAAACAAAATCAGTTAAATCAAGTTTTATAGATAAATTTTTATCATGGAATGAATTTTTTGATAAATATATCATTGAATCAATAGATAGAACAACATTTAATTTTAATTTTATTGAATTATTTAGAAATTTTTTAGTAAAAATAATTCATTTTGATAGTTCAAAAAGAATTGATTTAAATGAATTATTAAATCATCCATTTATTAACTAAAATCTATAATCGGTCTGAACTTTACTTGCCCATTCAAATCTTTTAATTAATACTTGTGTAAAAAGTTTGTCTGGTGGTATTTCAAATTTTTTAATAAAGGCAAAAATTATTCTTGGATCAATATAATTATTTTTAGATGTACCTAATGATACATTTTTCATTTTTAGTTTCGTTTCTTTCTTTAGTTTTAAAGATTTTATTTTAGCATCTACATTATTTACTTTATCATTTTGTTTTTTTTCTTTATATTTTTGTTTTTTCTTTTTTAATTCTTTTAATCTATCGTCTATTTTTTTTAATAAATTATCAATAGTTGAATTAGCACTTTTTTGATGATTACATAATAATGCTACAGCTGTGTTTGCTTGATTAAACATTGCTATTAAATAATTTAATCTTTCATTCGGATCTATTTCAGATACTTTATCTACTTTGACTTTATCTAGTTCTTTTTGAAATAAAAAGCTAGCATTATATGTACGCCACACTTTAGCTGTCAAACCTTTCATAATAGAACTTAAATATTCATTTAATGTTGATGAATTAATTAAATCAAATAAATCATCTTTTTTATTTTTATCTTTCATAAAATCTTGAATATTTTTATAAACCAGTGAATGAACTGAAACTTTACGACAATATCTTACTGAATCTTTACCTAAAAAATCTAATTTAATAATATTATCATCTAATAAAGTTATATGTTCTACTCTCAATGATGTTACACCAACTGTATCAGCTTCTTCTTTAGTATCTTTAGAACCACCAACTCTTAAAGCTAAATTATCTATAAAATATAATGCAGTAGCTAACTGACGATTTTTTTGACTTTCATCTGATAATTGTTTTTCATAATCTTCTCTTATAGTATTTACTTTTCTTTTTAGTTGTTTAGCTAAATCAAATTTAGATTCATCTGATTTTGATTTGAAAAATGAGTCTAAACTAGTAAATATATATTTATTTTTTCCAGTTATTTCTTCTTTCCAAGAAGCTAACCATATAACTGTTTTATCATGAATTATATCTCCCCATTGATGCTCTGGAACATTTGGTTTAGGTACTTTAGCATCAGATGATAAATTTATAGTTACATCTTCGGGTAGTATTCTTTTTTTAATTTTACCTATTTTTGGATGATTACCTCTACCTAAAAAAATACCAGGTGGTTCTATCTTAAAATTACCAACCTGTTGTTGAACTCCATCAATAATGCAATATTTATATGGTTCTTCAAGTTCATCTTGTTTTTTTTTAGCTAATTCTTTTTCTTCTTTAGTCATGTTTGCTTTCTTTTCTTTTTCTTTTATCAGATAGTTTTTAATTAGTGTAAAATCAATTTGATCTAATGAATCAATATTTAAATTATTTGGTAATGTTAGTTTTAATTCTTTCCAAAAATTTTTTCTAAAAGTATTATTACTATCATAATCTGTACCAATAAACCTAGCATACATTGTAGCATATTCTTCGGCTTGTACAGGTAGAATTACTTCATTTCCATTTATTATTACAGGAATTTTATGTGGAATATAAGCAGGTGGAAACATCGGACCATTATGTTGTAAAACTGTCCATTGTGGTTTACCACCACCATACATTATATTTAATTTCCAATTATATCCTGATTTCATTTGATGTTGCATATTATAGATAAATAGATAATATATTTATTAAATATTTTAATATATAAAGAATTAAAATATATTAAAATATAATGAATACATTAAAATTTACTGAAATTATTCAGGAAACAAAGAAAAATAAAAATTTTGCATTAAATTATTTATTTGAATTATTTAATTATAATTGTGATACTTTTTTAAAACCAATTATTTGTAATAATCCATTATCAGCAATAAAATCTTTTATACCCCTTCCTTCAAGATTTCTATTATCTGAATTATATTCTAATTCTGATAAAATATTAAAGTTAAATAATGAATATCAATTTCATGGTACTCCGGGACATAGAATATTATTTTCTGATAAAATTTTACCAATTAAAAAATTAAAATCAAATATTAAATTTCCAATTCCATTTACATTTCCAGTTCACACAAATGAAAATATTGAAATATTACAATCTAATATTTATTATTATGAAGTTACTATTTTAAATAAAATAAATCAACCCAATACTCATTTTGAATCACCGTGTGTATCAATTGGATTTGGTTTAAATACAACTCCTTTTAATTCACATGTTGGATGGTATTGTGATTCAATTGGTTATCATTCAGATGATGGAACCATGAGACAAAATAATACAAATAATACAGCGAAAATAATTTCAAAACCATGGGCAAACAATGATGTTGCCGGAGCTGGTATGATTTGGATAACTGAAAGTATGGTAAAGTTTTTTTTTACATTAAATGGTAAATTAATATGGATTTCTAATGAACCTTATGAAATAAAAAGTTATTATTTTCCAATTATTGGTTATGATCATCCAAATTCAATCAGTGTAAATTTTTCATCAAGTAAATTTAAATATAATATTAAAAACATGATTATTGAACATTCAAAGGAAATAATTAGCACTGATAATAGTTTTATTGATAGTTATGATATTGGATTATATTTAAATGAGTATCCAAATTATAAAAAAGAAAAAAATAAAATAAATGTACAAAATATAATAAATTATATAAATATTAATGGATCAATTAATCAAGAAAATAATACTGAAAATATAATTAATTTAATTAATAATCAAGAAAATAATATTATAATTAATAATTCAAATTTTGATGAATCAATTGAATTAAATAATAATGTAACACAAAATTTTATTGAAACATTCATAAATTATTACAATAATTCTCAATATAATATGATAAATAATATAGAAAATGACGAATCATGAATTAATTTTATAAAATTTAGATAATCCCATTAAATTTAAATGAGTTGTATGAATTAATATTTTAGACTGACCTAATTCTATATAAAATTCAGTATCTGATTTTTTTAGTGTTTCAATTACTATTGCATTAATAAAATTAGTATTATGACATCTATTAACTAAATTTTCATTAGATTTAGTTGATGGTATTATTAAATTAATTGTTGCCTTTTCATGATCTTTGATAACACTAATAATTAATATATTTTCTTCAGTAGCTACATTTTGTTCCATTAATATTAAGAAAAATTCATGTGACATTGCTTCAATTTTTAGTAATTCGTCATTATTAGATATTTTTACAATTAATAATATAATTGGACTAAATTGTTTTGGTTTATAAAAAAATAGTTTCATTAAATAATTAAAGAAAATTATTTAATGAAAATTATGAAATTAATTATTTGGCAGCTTATTTTTTAATTTAATATATTTTCGTTTGTATTTTAAATATTTTAAATAATTTCTATATTCTTCTTTTAATATAATTTGGTCTTCTGTTAAAGTATATTTTTGAAGTACTTTTAGTCTTTTTTCTCTACTACTTATAGTATCATATAAAGCTTGTATAAAATAATTTAACATTTGTAAAGAATTACTAATTTTAAATTTACCTGTATTATTTTTAAAATTATAATATAAAATTCGTGCTACTTTTGTATTTTCTAATTTAGAATCTTGTTGTTCACGATCAGATATTTCAATTAGTTTATTTAATATTAAATGAAGTTTATTTAATATTATAATATCTGGATCTGTTTCATCAGGTTTTAAATTTTCATAAAGTCTTAAATATTTTTCAAATTCTCCTATAGTTTGTCTTGCTAAATTTTTTAAAACAAGATTATCATCAAATAAATCTCTTAAATATCTAAATAAATTATAATTGGTTCTTCTTACAGTAAAATTAGATCTTTTAATATCATTGGTCTCACTAGATGGTGCCCATAAATTTGTTACACCAGGAGCAGTTTTAAATGGTGATAAGTGCCATATAAATTCATTATTATCTTCACTAAAATGTGTAAAAAAATTTTTATTTTTATTAATTTTAAATATTGTATCACTACAGGTATTAAATCTATTACCTGTAATATTTTTTTTGTACCGTTTTGGTTGATTTTTCCATATTGCCCATCCACTTGACGTCATTGGTGCTGAAACAAATAGACGTTTATAAATATTTTGAAAAGTAGGCAAATTTTTATCTTTTTCGTGTGTTAGTGTATTCGAAAGTGGTACAGGCATTGGAAATTCAGGTGCATAAAAGAAAGCAGCTGACGCGTAATAATTTCTTACTGGACTTATTGGATTAAAAACATTAGTATATATTATAGAACTTAATTCACAATGATGACCATCTATAAAATCTGATCCAATAACACATTCATCCATATGACCACCTTCAGCTTGCATACCTATATTACTGGTTCTAAACTGTTTTATACCATGGCTGTATGGTGTTGTTATTCTATAAATATAAATTTTGTTCTTCAAATCATCATCTTTTAAATTTAAATATTGATTATGTTTTTCCAAAAAATTTTGTATAAGCATTTTAATATTATTTATTAATTCTTCTTTTTTAGTTAAATAAGGATCTTTATCTTTAATATAATTTCCTACTCCCGGACTTCCTACAGCAAATATTTTATGTAATTTTCCCTGATTATTATAACATATAAGATAGTTTACTGGGAAATCATAATAATTAGATTCTTGTTGTCTTTGTTCTCGATAAAAATATTCCATAATTTCATCTATTTTTTCACCAATTTGTTTAAAATCATCATCACTATATTTACCAAATACTAGTTTTTCATTTGATTTTTCATCATTTATTGATATTTCAAAATTTTGTAATCCTAAAGTAGTTATCATTTTTTTATTAATTGTAGGTTCGTCTTTAGGTCTTTCAAGTGTTTCTATTATTTTTATGTCATCTGTATTTCGTTGTATAATAATATTTTTAGAAGGTTTTATCATTACATTAGGTTCTGTATTCATTAAATATGCATTGGCAAAATTTTCTAAATTACTAATATTTAAAGGATCTCCATATTGTATTGACATTTATATATATATAGATAAAAAAATGAAAAAAAAATATATTTAATTTATTTAATTTATTTTAATGAGTATATATTGTTATATTAATAATAATCTTGAAAAAATACCGTCTAAAGATATTGAAAATATTAGTTCTTTAGATCATTTTAAAATATTTATTCAAGAAAAATTTAATATTAAAAATACATTTATTAATTGTAATCATAATTTTTCTACTACAAGTTTGGTAAATCTTTTAAATTCAAATGAAAAAGTAAATGAAAATTATATGGTAACAACAGATAATGATACAAATCCTGTTAAATTTATAATTTTAAATAACTTAAATAATATGACATATCTAATACCAAAATTAATGACTTTGGATGAATTTAAAAAAAATATTTATTATGATAATATTGAAATATTTGTTAATAATAAAAAAATGAATGATGATGAATTTTTTATTGAAGGTAATACATATCTATTTAAAATAATATAAAACTTGATCAAATAAAAATGTATCAAGATAATTTTAAAGAAGAGCTAAGAAATGCTGGCAATGATGGTAATTATATAATTGACCATAAGAATAATTTATTAGTCTTGTAATATTAGTGCAATTTACTAAAGGTAACATACATTTTATAATATAAAGAATAATAATTTTTTATATTATAAACTTGTACGTATATTATAAAAATTAAATATAATAAATTCTTTATCATTTTAATGATATTATGTACAGGATTTTATTTTAGAGATAACTTAGGCGATGATTTATTTTATTATATATTCAAAAATATTTTTGATGAAATCAATATTAAATATCAAATAGCAAGTTTAGATGATGTAAAATCATTAGATAATGATATTGATGTAATAATATTAGGAGGAGGAGAAATATTAAACAGTTATTTCTTATCAAAAATTCAAAAATTAATAAAAAACTTTAATGGAAAAATTATAGCTTATTCATGTGAATTACCTCAAGGACAAATAATCAAAGAGGTAAATTTAATTGATTATTTTATTATAAGAAATCATAATGATTATCAAAGATTATTAAAACATTTTAACCAAGAAAAAGATAATCCATTTATAAAATATTATCCAGATATGGTTTTTTCATATCCAATAAAAAAAGAATTTATAGTTACAAAAGAAAAAAAAGTAACTGTTTGTTTAGCTCGATCTATTTTTAGCAATAATAAATCTTATAATTATTATCTTAAAAAAATTTGTTTATTCCTAAAATATATTAATGAATTAGGTTGGAATATTTATTTAGTTCCTTTTAATAGTTCATCTAGTAATTCGGAATCGGATTTATTATTAAATCAAGATTTAGTTAATTTATCGGAATCTATGAACTTTAAACTTAATAATGTTATTTTGACACAATCAGAAAATGATGTTAAAACTAAATCAGATATAATAATTAATCATTTTAGAACATCTGATATTGTTATTTGTTCAAGATATCATGCTCATATTCTTTCAGTTGTATGTGGTAAACCTATATTTTCAATTCCTCATACCAAAAAAGCAAAAGAACAAATGGAATTATTTGGTTTAAATAATTGGATTATGTCACCTCAATTAGATGAAGTAAGTAGACCCATTGATTTTGATGTTTTAAATGCAATAGAATTATTTAACTCAATGATTGAAAATTATGATGAAATATGTCAAATTATAAAAGAAATAAAATTACCAAGTATTCAAGATCATAAAAATAAATTAGAAAACTTATTAAAATTAGATAAAAGACAAATACCTCCTTATTATGTATCAGATGATGAATGTATGAAAACTATTAATGAAATTAAAGAAAATTTAAAATTAACATTCAATTTAGATAATTTAAGTTGTGATCAAAATTTATTTGATAATGAATTTAGGAATAGAATAACAAGATTTATATTATATAAAATATGTAAAGATCCAAGTGCTTCTTATTTTTATGGTTTGAGTAATAAAATTTTAAAACCTAATTTTAACTTGGTTGAAGATTTGAAATGGATATATAATGATTATTATTCTAAAAATCAAAATAGTATATCATTTAATCCAATAGTTAAAGAATTAAATACAACAAATAAGATTTTAAATTTAAAATACATAGAACCACATTTATTATCAAATTTACATCGATCTGGATGGGCGCAAGTTGTTCATAACACTGGAATATTACACAATTTAGATGGTATTATATTTGATATGTTTTGTGATAAAACATTTCATTGGGGAGAAGCAACTTATATTGATTTAAATTTAATACCTTATCAAAAGCCTTGGATTGGTATTGTTCATCATACACCTAGTGAAATATATACAGAATATAATACCAATAATTTAATAAAAAAAGAATCATGGAATAAATCACTAGATAATTGTATTGGAATTTATACTATGAGTAATTGGTTATCGGATTGGTTTAAAAATAGTGTGCCAAATTTATTAGTTGAAACATTAATTCATCCAACTGAAATTACAGAATTAACATTCTCTTATGAAAAATTTTTAGAAAATTCTAATAAAAAAGTAGTTCAGATTGGAGGATGGCTTAGAAATCCTTATTCCATTTATAGAATATCAGTTCCTGAATATATAAATAAATGTCATTTAATAGGTAAAGATATGGATAATTATGTTAAACCCAATATGTCATTTGAAGACTTAGTTGAACATTGTTGTTCACAATCTATTTTAAGTAATTTTGGAAAGAAAAAAATAGAACATTCAATAAGTCAAGATCAAAATTCAAATAAATATGTTTATTTTTTACTTGATTACATTAAATCATTAACTATTATTGATTATAATTTACTAATTAATACACTTAAAAAAAATCATTTATCTGTTAAATTAATTGATAAATTAGATAATAATCAATATGATAATTTATTATCAGAAAATATCGTATTTATTGATCTTATTGAAGCATCTGCATGTAACACATTAATTGAATGTATTGTCAGAAATACTCCTATTTTAATAAGACCATTACCATCTTTAGTAGAAAGATTAGGTAATGATTATCCAATGTATTGGAATGATTATACTGATATATATAATCTTTTAAAATATGATAACATTAAAAAGACTCATGAATATTTAAAAAATTTGGATAAATCATGTTATACATTTGATTATTGGATTAATTCTATAATAAATTCACAAATTTATAATACCGCTAAAAATAAATTAAATAAAATAGAAAATTTACAAGTTAAAACTGAAATTAAATTAGAAAATTTTACCATTGTAGCTGATATTTTTACATCAAATGGAAATATTAATTTAGATAAAACAATTGAACAAAGAAATATTAATAATCCTGTTGTAAAAAAATCTGTTAAATGTAAAATTAAAAATATATTTAAATGTTTCTGTTGTAAAAAAAATAGTGTTATTTCTTCTTACTAAAATTAATTACTTTTGTAACATGACCCGATATTACAGGGACTCCTAAATTATCTCTTTGTTTTATTTCAGATGTTAATATTTTTTGAGGTTCTCTAGAATTTTCAATCATATATTCTTTATATTGTTCATTAAATGGTTTCATTCCTAATTCTGTATAATGTATAAATCTTGATTGTAGACTTTTAATTTGACTTTCTAAATTTAAAATTTCTTGATAAACTTCTATTTTTGTTATTTTTTGTTTATTTTTTTTCGATTTAACTGAATTCGAATTTTTATTTTCTATAATTGAAACTAATTTATTAGATAATTCGATTATTTTTTTCAATAATATTATTTCTTGTTCTTCTAATTCTTTCATTGAAAGACATGTACATTTTCCTGTTAAAAAATTATCTATACATAATTTTTCAGATTTATTATGAACTCCTTCTTTACAATTTAATCCTGTTGCTAAACATAAATCCCAAACAGTAATTAAATTACCATTATCTAGTGATTCTTCTACCTTTTGATTTAATTTACAATAATCTGTTAAACGTACAAATGCCCATGCATAATCTTCTAACTCATCACTAATTTTAAATAATGGTACATCATCTTTAAAAGTAAAACCACTTTCATGAACTGTTTCATGACTGTTTGAATCTTTTCGATTAGGTAGTTCTTTAACTATTTTATTATAATATCGAGCCATATTTCTCCAAAGTTGTATAACTTCAATGAAATTCATGGAATTAATATTTTTAAGTAAACATTTATGCTCTATTTTTTTGACACGAGCCAAATCTTTTTTCAGTATATTTAATATATTTAAATATAATTCAATCCAATTAAATTTAGATTTATCTAAATTATTATATTTTTCAATATGTGGTAATATTTTCAAGTCTGATAAACTATGTGCTCCTCTACATTCTAATGATGATTTATTACAACATTGTAATTTGCATCCTTTTTTTTCATCAAAAATAGTATTAGCAGGGCGCCCTATAGATTCTACAATATGTTGCCATAACATATTTCTACACCAAAGATTTTGGGTAGAATCATTTGAAGTTCTAGTAATATTTTTTGGAATATGTTTATTCTGCATCAATATTGGTACCCCTTGAGGAAGAAATATTAGTTTCAATTTTTTTAAATTATTTAAAGACTTTTTAATTAATATATCTAATTAATAGTATATGTCAAATGAAATTATTAAAAATTTTAATCTAATTTTGGAGTCTTTTTTAAATCAAATTACTCCACTAGTTGGATCTTTTTATATTCGTAAATTTCAATTAATTATTAAATGTAACTCAAAATTACCAATTGAAAATTTTTTAATTCATGCATTACCTTTAAGGGATAAAATTTTAAATAGAGACGAAACATATTTTGCGAATAATGATAATCATAAAGAAGCAGTTGGAGATGATGAGTTTATTATAAATGAAATTTTAAGATTACAAAATATATATATCCAATTAGATGAAATTTCAAAATCAAATTTATGGGATATTTTTCAAGCAATGTTAATTTTAGGAGAGGATTATATTAGATTAAAGGTTAAAAATGCTACATAAAAAAATGAAAAAAAAATATTTTCCTAATAGTCTATCTTGATTATGGTCTCAAAATATTTATTTAAAGATGATTTATGTCAATTATTACAAATCAATGAAAGGAAAAAATATAGTTTACATGAACTTGAAAAGTATATAACACCTTCCAATTTAAAAAAAGCAACAACTATTTTTTCCAGCTACAAAGGTGTTTGTAATTGTGGTAATTGTGTAATTACAAAAAATAATTTTTTAAGTATAATAAAACAATATTTAATAATCGATGAATCGGAACCTACATGTCATTTTTTTCAATTTAATCAAAAACCAATTGAAATTTATGAATTATAATTTTTATTTATCATATATTATTTAGAGAAGTAATTTTATTAAATATAATAAATGTTTTCTTGTAATTCTAATGTAAAAGAAAATCCATTTAATATTTATGATTACGTTCATACACAATTTATTTCTATTAAAAATTTAAATTCTTTTCAAATGTATACAATAATAACATCTAATGAATTATTGATAATGAGTAATATTATTTCTGATTGTGTTGATCAACTCGGAAATGTTTCATCTTTTTATATAAGTAAAACAAATGATTCTAAAATTTCTGTACATACAGTAGATCAACTTCAAAAAATGTATCAAATGCATAATGATTTAATAGAAAACATAAATAAATTTAGTTTAATAAGTTTTGATATTACAAATAACATAAAAGAAATTAATAAAAATAATTTTAATCAAGAAATAATCAATTATATTTATTTTGATATTATGAACAGATATAAATTAGTACTACTTAAAATACTTGAATTATTAAAGAAACTAAATGTATATGTTGATATAGTTAAGAGCGAGATTAATTAAAGTTGTATATTTTTTTTAATTTATTTTCCATTTTTTGATATTCAGAAATTGAATTAAGATTGAAATGTAAAATAAAATTTTGTCCAATGATTTTAATAATTGGTAGATAAATAGACAAGTTATTTATATTCTTAATATCTTTGATAATTTTATCAAGTTCGAATTGATTAGAAAATGTATAATCATTTTGAAAATTATAATAAAGTATTTTAATTTTATTCATAATTATCAACTATAAAATAGTGTAGATTATTTTATAAAATTAAATTTATTTTCTATAATTTATTAGATGAATCGTTATTATTTTACTAATAAAAAAAAACTGAAACCTAAAGAAAAATTAAATAATGATATTGAAGAACAAGTTTTAGAAAATTTAATTGTTCCCGAAGTTTCAAAAGAGCAAGATGATTATAATAATAATGAGTACTTTTTATATTCTGATATTAGTATTACATCTGTAATGAACTTACTAAAATTTATAAAAAATGCCGAAAAAAGATGGAAATCATTTATGGCTGATTATGATGATTTAATTGAAAGTGCAAAGCCAAAACCACTTAAAATATTTATTAATTCTAATGGTGGTGAAATATTTGCTGCTATTCCCTTAATCGATGCAATTAAAAATTGTTCAATACCAGTTTACACATATATAGAAGGTATTGCTGCATCTGCTGCTAGTTTAATATCAATGGCTGGTCATAAAAGATTTATTACAAAAAATTCATTTATGTTAATTCATGAATTAAGATCAGGAATTGAAGGTAAATATTCTGATATTATGGATGAAAAAGAAAATTGTGATAAATTAATGAATGTAATTCGTAATATATATTTAGAAAAAACTGTTGGTAAGTTAAATAAAGAATTTCTTGAAAAAACCTTGAAAAGAGATATTTTATTAAATTCATCTGAATGTTTTAATGTTGGATTAGTTGATGAAATTATTTAATATGTAAAATCATCAAATTGCCATTTATTTTGTTGATTAGTTTTAACAGTCCAATCATCAACTTTATATAATCCAAAAGGACCAAGAAGTGGTTTAGTTAATTTCACAAACTCTTTAATTGGTAAATCTTCTGGTTTTAATAATCCTAAATATTCTTTTTTTTCAATTTGTTTAATTAAATAAATAATTCCTCCTAAATAACCAGATACTACTTGTAATATAGTAGCATTAATTATATTATTATATTTATTATCATAAATTAATCGAGCTTCATCTATATCTAATAATGATCCAAACCAATAGATATCGCCATTTTCAAAAAATAAAGTACATCCTAATTCATCATATCCTTTAATTATATCATCAGTTAATAATCTTTTTTTTTCTTGATATTTTCGATAATTATCCAAAACTTCTAGTGTTGATGCTAAACTAGAATCACATGGCTTATAAACATAATAACAGCTTGGTTTATAAACTATTTCATTTTTTTCATTTCTTAAAGTTAATTTTTTTGCAATTGTAAAACATTCTTCGTGTCTTATTAACATTCCAACTAAATTTTTATTTAATGGTGTATATGAATATGCATATGAATTAAAACCTTCTCCATTTAAAATTAATTGATATTCATTTGATAATTCTTTATTAATATTTAAAGGTAATTTTTTTTCATGAGTACCCCAACTTATTTCAAGGAAACTAAATGCTTCATCATACCATGATATAGCATCTGAAGACCATGTATTAACATATTCATTTATATTTTTTGGTTTATTTGTTATCTGACTATCTTTTTCAGATATATGAACAACTCTTAGTCCCATTTTATTTGCTAAATCAGCATATGAATCAAATTGTAAATTATTATTTTTTTTATTAATTTTATATAATGCAAATAATGTCCATATATTAACATTACCTGGATTACAACCTAAACTTATTATAAAATTATTTTTTTTATTAATAATTAATATATTTAGATTTTCTAAAGATTTAATTCTTTGGTAAAACGTAAAATCTTTTTCTTGTAGTATTTCTTTATTAGACCATACTTCAACTGCTGAATTTATATAGGATATACCATATTCACTACATAATGTAAACATATAATTAGTATTAATTTCATATGAACAATCTATAATAATATCGTCTTGTTTTAATTTAATGTTATCTATTAGAATAGTTTTTGTATTATCTTTTAATAATTCAATATGTATTTTATTTACTTCAAAATTACAATTTAAAAATCTACTATTATTTTTATCAATAATAAAAATATTATTTAAATTTAAATTAACTATTTTTATTAATAGTGGTAATAAAGCTGTTCCAATTGCTCCATAACCAATAATTACAATTTTTTTATTAAAATTTATACTTTTATACATATTTTCAAATATTTTTTTACGTTCTTCTTTAGTTGTCATCTATATTATGAATTAGATATTTAAATTAAAAAAATTTTTTAATTGATTGGTTATTATTTATATATATTAACTTAAAAACTAATTATATAATTTATTATATATGAGTTTATTAAGAAATTCTACAGTAAGAGCTGTTTGTGTACTACAATCATCACAAGGCATAGCCGGTGCATCTCAAACAAAGTTCGAGTCACAAGGCATAGCCGGTGCATCTCAAACAAAGTTCGAGTCACAAGGCATAGCCGGTGCATCTCAAACAAAGTTCGAGTCACAAGGCATTGCCGTGTTGTTTATTTTGAAGAATTTGGTGATTTAACTTTAATTCATGGTACTATTAAAGGTTTAAAAAAAAATGGTGTTCATGCAATTCATATACATGAATTTGGTGACTTGACTGAAGGTTGTACTAGTTGTTGTGCACATTATAATCCATTCAATATGAATCATGGAGGACCCAATTCAGCAGATCGTCATGTTGGTGATTTAGGAAATTTACAAGCTAATGAACAAGGTATTTGTGAATTTAAAATGACTGATAATTTGGTTAAACTATGGGGACCATATAGTGTAATTGGTAGATCGATAGTAATTCACGAAGATCCAGATGATTTTGGATTAGGTGGTCATCCTGATAGCTTAAAAACTGGTCATGCCGGTAAAAGAATTGTATGTGGAATAATTGGATATAGATCATTAAAATGTTAGTTTAAATTTATAAAATATTTTATTTTTAAAAGTAATGTATTATTTTGTTGGTTTACTAATATTACTATTAATTTATATAATAATTAATTTTTCATATAAATATGTTGATTGTATTTGCTATCAATTAAAATTAATAGGTAAAAAATTAGAAAAAAATCTATATTAATAAAATTTGAATACTCAATTCATTAAATTAAATGATATAAAATTTAATGAATTCTATAGGGTTAATTGTTAATATCTTTAAATTTAATAATAATTTTGATACATCCAATGCTACATTTGTATGTGAATCATTAGATGATACTAAAGATAAATTAATTAATTATCTAATATCACAACTTGGTAATTTAAATATTGATTACCCAATGGATATGACAGAGTTTGAAAATATCTGGTTCAAACAAAATTATGTTAATACTAATGCATTTAACTATTTTGTTTTTCAAGATAGTAAATGGATTCAACCATGGGAACTACATGAAATTTACGATGAATTTTTAGATAAAATGATAGAACAAGAATCTTCAAATCCTCCTGATTTTGAGACAATTTATGGTGAACCAAATCCTGATGAAGAAGTAAATGATAACTTTTCTATGGAACAAACTGAAGAAATTCTAAATTTTGAAAAGAAACTAGCAGAAATCATGACTAATGCTAAAAATATAGATTTTAAAGAAGATCTAGTTAAAGATTGTGATTGTAATCAATGTAAAGAAGCTAAATTAAATATATAAAATTATTTTTTAGAACTGGTCAAATATTTAGCATTTAAATCTAATCTTGATCTGACATTATCAATTAATACATCAATTTCTGATTGAATTAATTTATCATACATATAAGTAACTTTTAAATTTGCTAATCCTTCTAAACTATTTTTGAGATCAGTATTTAATCTTAATAATTTTTGTGATGATTCATCGATTTCATCTTCAATTAATTTATCACTGAATTCAAATGACTTTGCTAAAACTTTTTGAATAAAACTGATTGTTTCATTTCGACTTG
>Ga0194129_10005450_pt1 | contig 16229 bp, 14 predicted proteins | sample TA2KigCa35mmetaG_FD_150862 | JGI IMG/M metagenome (GOLD analysis project Ga0194129, IMG submission 150862) | Freshwater microbial communities from Lake Tanganyika, Tanzania - TA2015038 Kigoma Deep Cast 35m | ecosystem: Environmental > Aquatic > Freshwater > Lake | place: Tanzania: Lake... | reverse complement strand
GCAGCAACCGCACGCCCGCCTCCCGATCATCGTCTGGAGGCTAGTGGCTGATCAGGCCAACGGTGGCCCATGGCGTCGCAAAAGGCCTAGGGTGACTGCGATCTTGACGGTGGCCCATGGCCGACTCCTCGGTGTCCCTGAAGAAGGGCTCCCTCGTGCGCCTCAACCCGGAGGCTTATCGCGGCAGCCTGGAGGCCGGTGCCAGCGACGCGGAGGTGCCCGCCTACGTCCTGGAGGGTCCCGGGGATATTCTCCTGGTGAAGGGTGAGCATGCTCAGATTCGCTGGCGCCGTCCGGTGCCGGATGTGTGGTTGCGCCTGGACCAGTTGCAGCCTTGGCAACCCTGAACGGGTGGTCCAGTAGAGGCGACACCGCGAGGGCGTTCAGAGGTCGAGGCGGCGGCGTTCCTGGTGAAGCCGTTCCCTTCGCCGCTTGGCCTCGCGCAACATCTCCCGTCCATCGCGCAGATAGTCGTCCACGTAGCCCAAGGTGTAGCGCTCCAGTTCCGCCAGCGCGTCCTGCACCTGGCTGAGGCAGTGGTAGAGGCTGAGACTGAAGCCCTTGGCCGCCGCCGGACAGGCCTTGGAGCGGTAAAGCTGCTCCGCTTTGGCCATGCGGGCCTGGCTGTCCCGCAAAAATCCCGTGAAGTCCTCCATGAGCTGATCGTCGTAGGGATCGGCGGCCAGGGCGCGCAGTTGGGCGCTGAAGGGGTTGATCACCTGTCCCAACCAGCGATCGATCGGGGCGTAGACCTGTCGCAGCCACTCCAGGAGCACGCCATCGCTGTGGCGGCCTCCTCGCGGAGACCCCGCCCCGGGGTCAGGTCCTCTTTGGCTTCCACCACCACCGTTCCCGCCAACGCCAACCCCGACGCGGCGACTTCCATGCTGGGCGTCGTAGCGCCGCCGGCGTTCACCGTCGCCCAGCACCTCCCAGGCGGCATTGAGGGCGACGATCCTGGTGTCATCGCCACCAGCGTCCGGGTGATGGCGTTTGACCAGGGAGCGATAGGCCGCCTTGATCTCCGCCATCGTCGCTGCGGGGCTGACGCCCAGCACGGCATAGGGATCGGCGGGCGAGGGGGCGGCCAAGGGGGACGCGGCAAAAGACCATCCTGAGGCGAATCGTTCCCAAAAAAAAGCCCCCTTGCGGGGGCATGAGGAGTTGTTGTGTGTTGTGTGAGGCCGGGGTGAATCAGAAGCGGATGGTGGTTTGCACCAGGCCGCCCAGGATTCCGAAGGTGGAGGAGCGATCGAACGAGCCATCGGCGCGGACCCCATCGGTGAGAGCGCCGAGAGGACGGCTCAACCAGAACAGGGCGGGGGTGACGCTGATGTTGTCGGACACCTGGAATTTGTACCACCACTCCCAGGCGTAGTTGCCGTCGTTAGAGAAGAGCGTCTGGGAATCTCTGTTGGACCCGCGGGCCAGACTTGTGGCAAAAGTGGGCTGACCGACAGCCATACCTGCGGAGTTTCCTCCCAAGAACACGTCATTCCACTGCAAGCCAACGTACCAGCTTTGCGTCTCCGTCACGCGGGGGTAAGCGTAAAAGACTGCCTCGTTGGGTTCATTGGCGACGACAGCACCAGAGCGGACATGGTTGTTGTTGAGGTTGTTCAGGCCCCAACCCACGCTCACGGATGGAATCAGGCCACTGCTGCTGGGTTGAGCATACGCATTCACCGCAACGCTGTTGGATTGGCCATTGCTCAACCACCAGCTGTTTGATGCGGCATAGTTGGTGCCGCGACGGAAGTTGGAGCCGCGCTGACCATAGCGATAGGCTGCGGAAACTCCCCAAGTCTTAGAGGTCCAACCGAGCTGGCCAAGGAAGCTTGCGCGGGAGCAATCGTTGCCGATGCCGCCCTCCGTGTTGGAGCAAGCAAATGGATTATTGTCTGAATTGGTAGCTCCATTATCGCCGACAGGGGAAACGTAACTCGCTGTAAGACTGAAACGTCCACTCCATAATTTATATGGAGTCTTCCAGATCAGGCCACCGCCCGATCCGGTCGCTTTGTTGTAAACGCCGGGAGCGCCGTTGAGAGAAAAAATATCAAGGATCCTGTCACCCTTGCCGCTTCCGTAGACCCCGGGGTTGGCGCCGAGGAACTCCGTGTTCCGATATTTGGCACCCACGATGGCTTCAAACTGACTGCCTAGCGGGAAGCGGTAATACAAACGGTCAACTCCCACAACATCCGAGCAATCGCGATTGCCGGTGCAGCTGGTATTTCCAAATCCGTTGGAAGCAACATCCAATGCCGTCAGGTTGACACCATTGCCATTGAAAGCATTGCTGAAGTTGCCGCTGCGGATACGGGTATAGAGCTGATCCTTGCCTGTGAAACTGGTGATGAAGTTCAGGCGAACATCATAGTTGAAGCTTGTGGCTCCATAGAGTTGGTTGTAGATTTTTGCAGCGTCCCTATTGTTACGAGCTATCGCTTTTTCTCTCGCTTCCCTAGCGCTGTTGATCGCTGCCTGATTCGTGATGACCCCGCGATTGTTTCTGATTGGGGCGGGCACGCTGGGGGCATTAACAAGGTTGCCGCCGAACGGACCCTGGCCTGCCGTGGTCTGATTGAAAGCACTGATCTCAGGGTTGATGCCACGTCCCTTGCTGTCGCCGCTGGCGTTCACAGCACCGAGCACGAAGGTGGCCTGACCCTGAAGTTTGGTGGTGGTGGAGAACCGTGTGGCTTCCAGCTCACCCACCTTGGCTTCCAGGCTGTCGACGCGACCGCGAATCACGGCGAGCTCTTTCTCAAATTCCTTGAGAAGCTTCTTCAGCTCATCGGTGATCTCCGTGATGCGATCAAGACAAGCGTTCAGGAGCGCAGCCGCCTCATAGCGTGTCATGGCCCGCTGGCCCCGGTAGGTGCCATCGGGATAACCAGCGACGCAGCCGTAACGTTCAATCAGGTTGGAGAGGGCCTGATAGGCCCAATCCGCAGGATTGACGTCGCTGAATTGATTGATGCTCGTGACTTGCTCACTGCTGGCGTATTGATTGACGCCAGAAAGGTTGAGTTCGGCCGCATGAGTTGCCAAAGGAGCAATGAGGCCCACAGCGGCAGGTGCAACCAGCAAGCGCTGGAAAAATTTCATGAAATCCTCACACCAAAAAAAGAGGAACCCCGGTCGGGGCTGATGAATTTTAACGGTGAGACGTTGCCCGCTGTGTGGGCAAAGACACGATCCCTTGTCGTTTGGAGCACAAAAAAGCCGGCTGATGGACAGCCGGCTCAATGATCAACATGTTCAAAGCATTGCAGCCATCAACTGTTGAAATCAGATCGAGGCAGGATCAGAAGCGGAAGGTGGTTTTCACCAAGCCACCGAAGTTGGTGACAGAGCGATTGTCATCCTTTTGCAGGGCACCCAGCGGAGCACTGAGGTAGTAAATCGCAGGGGTGACACTGATGTTGTCGGTGACTTGGAACTTGTACCACCATTCCCAGGCGTAGTTGCCGTCGTTGGGGGTATTGGAGTTCAAGCTGTCCGGCAGAGCATTGTCCAGCTTGGTGATGAAGGTGGGCTGACCCACAGCCATGCCAAGGGCGTTGCCCTTCCAGAACACATCAGACCATTGGAGACCCACGTACCAGGATTGGCTGCGGGCGCCATCGATCCAGTTGGTTCCGGAAATCCCGCTATCCGCGTAGTTGAATCCGTCACCGTTGTACGCACTGATGCCCCAGCCGGCGCTGATGGAGGGGAACAGACCACCGTTGATCGGGGTCCAATAACCGCTGACGCCTACGGAATTGGTGGACTCAGCGAACTGAGAAGCCGCAACCGCCAGAGGTGTGCCATTGCCGCCGTACAGTCCGGCGCCACCACGATTCAGGCTGTAGGCCACAGCCAAACCGAAGTTGTCACCGCCGTAGCCGAGCTGGCCAGTGAAGGTGGACTGAGAGCAGCTGGTGCCGATACCACCACCGCAGATCTCGGTGCCGTTATCGCTGTAGCCAGGGGAACCATCGTTTCCATTGGCTGCCACATAGCTGACGCTGGCACTGAAGCCACCGCTCTTCCACCACAAGCCACCACCGGAACCGAGGTTCAGGTTGTACGTGCCGGGAGCACCCGCGTAGGTGAAGATGTCGAGAACGGTGTCAGCCGGATAGGCGCTGGGCCACAGAGGCAGCATGTCGTCCTGACGAACCCGACCACCGACGGTGGCGGTGAAGCTGCTGCCGATGGGGAACTGATAGAACAAGCGGTTGACGGCCACGACATCGCTGCCATCACCGAGTCCAGTTTCCTCAAACGCGATCTCCATCGCGTTCAGGCCGATCGGATTGTTGCTGCCACTCCAGGGACCCGACCCGAAGTTGCCGGCCCGCAGGCGGGTGCGGAGCAAATCCTTGCCCGTGAAGCTGGTGTCCAGATACAGGCTCAGGTCGTAATTGAAGGCGGTGGCGCCATCCAGCAGGCGGGCGGTGTGGTCGTACTGCCGCGTGACGCCCGGGATGAAGGCCGTGCCACCGATGCTCTCGATAACAGTATTATCGAAAGATGTGGCCGGATTTCCACCGAAGCCGCCAGGAACGGCTGTCCCGTAATATGCGTTGGCGCCAAGCACGAAGGTGGCGACACCGCGCAGCTTGGTGGTGGTGGAGAACTGAGTGGCTTCCAGCTCGCCCACGCGGGCTTCAAGCCCGTCCACGCGTCCACGAATGACAGCGAGCTCCTTCTCGAACTCCTTCATGAGCTTCTTCAGCTCATCGGTGATCTCGGTGATGCGATCGAGACAGGCGTTGAGCAGAGCAGCCGCTTCGTAGCGAGTCATGGCCCGCTGGCCGCGGTAGGTGCCGTCGGGATAGCCGGCCACGCAGCCGTAGCGCTCGATCAGGTTGGCAGCGCCTGAAAAGCCCAATCGGTTGGCTTGACGTCACTGAACTGATTGATGCTGGTGACCTGCTCCTCACTGGCGTACTGGTTGACGCCAGAAAGGTTGATGTCAGCGGCGTTGGCCGCGAAGGGCGCCATCAGGCCAAGGGCCGCGGGTGCCACCAGCAGTTGCTGGAAGAGTTTCATGGAAGTTGACCTCACACAACAGGCGCAAGGCGCCGCAGTGATTTTGTCGATTGGCTCTCGTCGGCACACGCCCGCGTGTGCCAGAACACTGAACGCCCTTGCCTCCACCCCGAATCCCGGAAGACCCTCTACGCCCTGTCGGGATGGACAACGCCAGTCCAGACTTCCCCCGAATGCACCAGTCCGCTGGAAACCCTGCCCCGCCCCCGTCTTGATTTCGGCGACCGCTGGCGCGCCCTCGGCTGGTGGGCCGCCCTGGCGGCGCTCTGGGCGTTGGCCACGATGGCGGACCGGGCCTGGCTGGCGCTGGACCAACGCCTCCCCAGCTGGGATCAAGCGGACTATCTGAACAGCGCTCTGGACCATGGCCGCGCCCTTGGCCTGATCCACCCGGGGAGCGGCGGCGATTGGCTCGCCCTGCTCGATCTCTCCCCCAAGATTCCCCCACTGGCCTCCCTCGTCAACGGCACCGTGATGGCCATCGCCGGTGACTCGCCTGATCAAGCCAGCTGGGCGTTGGCGGTTTGGCAGGCGCTGCTGTTGGTGGTCGTGGCCCTGTGGGGGCGGCAGTTGCTGGGCCGCAGTTTCGGGCTGCTCTGCGCCACCGCGCTGGTGTTGGTGCCGGCCCTGGTTCACCTGCGGGTGGATTTCACCCTGGATCTCCCCCTGGCGGCCTGCGCCACCCTGGCGCTCTGGCTGCTGGGTCGCTGGCAGGCTCCCGAACCGGCGGGGGGGGGCTGGGGCCAGCTGCTGGCGGCGTCCCTGGCGATGGCTGCCGCGCTGCTGGTGAAGCAGAGCGCCCTGCTGCTCCTCCTGGGGCCAGCGCTTTGGGCCGCCGCGGATGGGCTCCGCCGCCGCCGCCGTCGGCTCCAGGTGCTGGTCGGGGGGGGTGTGATCCTGGCCCTGTTGGTTCCCTGGCTCCAACACAACTGGATCACCACCCTGGGTGGGACGAATCGCGCCGTCCTGGAGTCGGCGGCCGCAGAAGGTGATCCGCCGGTGCTGAGCTGGGCCTCCTTGACTTGGTATCTCCGTGGCCTGCCGGTCCAGCTGGGTCCCGTGCTGCCCCTTCCCGCCCTGGCGTACGTCCTGGTTCGGGCCGCCGATGCCTGGCGTTGTCGCGGGGGCGAGCCTCGCGATGGCGGGAGTTCACGGCTCGCCCATGGATGGGCCTGGCTCCTGGGTTGCGCCTTCAGCGGCTGGCTGCTGACCACCCTCAGCCCCAACAAGGATCTGCGGTATTTCACCGCCGTGCTGCCGCTGTTGGTGATCCTGCTGGCGCGGGCCTGGTGGGAGATTGGGCAATGGATTCAGTTGCGTTGGGGGCGTCCCTGGGCTTGGGTCCTGCTGTTGACGGGTCTCGCCGGCGCCGCCAGCCAGGCGGTCACGGCGGCCTCCGCCCTGATCCAGATCAAGGATCCCGCTCCTGTGGCCGCGGTCACAAGGCGCCTCAGAGCGCTGGTGGGGGACCAGCCGACCACCCTGCTGGTGGTGCCGGGTCATCCAGAACTCAATGAACAGACGGTCACCACCTTTGGCAGGCTGTCTGGAGGTCAGATTGAGGGACGGCGCCTGGGGCGCGCTCGCCGCGAGCATCCCCTCGTGCTGGAGCGGAGTTCTTGGATCCTTCTGGCGACAGGGGATCAGGGCACGGATCGTCCTTTTTCCCGAGAACTCAGCCATCGTGTGCGCGCGGACGGGCGGTTCGAGCGGGTCGAGGACTGGCCATGGAGCGAGGGACGGCGGGTGGAGCTGTGGAAACGCCGGCCCAGCGCCACCGCGGTGCCGTTTGATGACGACTTCATCCGGCTGGCCCGGGGCATGGAGCGCGGTCCTGAGGGACTGGGGCCTGTGTTTGCCCGCATTGGCGCGGAACACCAGCTGGATGCGCATTTTTTGTATCAGGAGCGCGTGCGCGCCCGGGCGCTCGCCCGTTTGCGGGAGAGGCCGGACGATGCGGATGCCCTCTGGAGCCTGGCATTGGTGGCCACGCTCCGGAATCGTCCCGTGGAGGCGCATCAGTGGTATTCCACTCTTCAACGGCTGCAGCCGACCAATCCCTGGCCTCTGGCTTACCGATCCGTTGTCTTGCTGGCCTCCTGGAATCCAGTCGGCGCCCAAGCCGCCTTGCGGGACGCTCCTCTCGCCATGCGGCGGAATCCTGTGATCCACGCCTTGACGGATGTGAGCGATGTTCTGTCGGGACGATTGGATCGGCTGGCGGGCCTTCGCGGGAGCCTGCCCGAGGCCATCGCGGATGTGAAGCGGAGGTTGGAGGGCGCGCGCCTGCAGACCAGAACAAAACCCCCGTAGGGCACAGCCACGGGGGTGAAGGGGGGGTCCGCAGGGTGCGGAACCGAATGATCGTGGAGAGGTGATCAGGCCATCAAAGCCAGATCAGACGGCATTCTCCGCGAATTGCAGACCCTGATGTTGGGAACATTCGGCCATGGACACCTCCTCCTTTGGGGACAATGACAGCCGGTGACGTTTTCGGAGGCAAGGTCGTTGACCAAAACCTCCACGACACTGCTGCCGGGACCAGCTCAGCTTAAGCGGAAGCCATGGGTGGAAGCACAAAGATGCGGAAATGAAAAAGGCACCACGTGGGCGCCTGGAAGAAGGATGGGAAACGTCTCAGGTCAGAGAGCATTACCACGAGGCAGAACCTCTTCAGGGAAGACGAATTTTTCATGGGGTTGATCGGCTGGTGCCATCCAAGCCCTCAATCCCTCATTGAGAAGAATGTTTTTGGTGTAGAACGTTTCGAACTCCGGATCCTCCGCTGCGCGGATCTCCTGTGACACGAAGTCATAGGCACGCAGGTTCAGGGCCAGGCCGATGATGCCGATGCTGCTCGTCCACAAGCCCATCACGGGCACGAAGAGCATGAAGAAGTGCAGCCAACGCTTATTGGAGAACGCAATCCCGAAAATCTGGCTCCAGAAACGGTTCGCGGTCACCATCGAATAGGTTTCTTCTTCCTGGGTTGGCTCGAACGCACGGAAGGTGTTCGCTTGCTCTCCATCCTCGAACAGCGTGTTCTCCACCGTTGCGCCGTGAATGGCGCACAGCAGCGCACCGCCGAGAATTCCAGCCACTCCCATCATGTGGAAGGGGTTCAGCGTCCAGTTGTGAAACCCTTGCAGGAACAGCAGGAAGCGGAAAATCGCCGCCACTCCGAAGGACGGGGCGAAGAACCAGCTGCTCTGACCCAAGGGATACATCAGGAACACACTCACGAACACGGCGATCGGACCGGAGAAAGCGATCGCGTTGTACGGACGGATGCCCACCAGGCGGGCGATCTCAAACTGGCGCAGCATGAAGCCGATCAGCGCAAAGGCCCCGTGCAGAGCCACGAAGGGCCACAGACCCCCCAACTGGCACCAGCGCACGAAATCTCCCTGCGCCTCGGGTCCCCACAGCAGCAACAGGCTGTGACCCATCGCGTCAGCGGGGGTGCTGACCGCGGCGGTGATGAAATTGCAACCTTCCAGGTAGGAGCTGGCAATGCCATGCGTGTACCAGGAGGTGACGAAGGTGGTGCCGGTCAGCCAGCCTCCCAGTGCCAGATAGGCGCAAGGAAACAGCAGCAGACCTGACCACCCCACAAAAACGAAGCGGTCGCGCTTGAGCCAGTCGTCCAGGATGTCGAACCATCCCCGTGCCGCTGGCGCGCGTCCTACAGCGATCGTCATGGGAAGCAGCTTAACGAAGCTTTACGTTCAACATCGTAAGGGCATGAAGGCCCGGCTGCGTTGCCAGGACTGGCGCTTTGCTGGCAAATGAGCAATTGTGCTCAGCAGCCCTTTCTCATAAAGGCGCGCAACCTTCCGCCAGAGTGACTGCGCGCCCCTTTCCACCATGTACGTCGTCGAGCTTTCCCTCCGCCTCACCCCCATGCCCATCTCCGTTCAGCGCAAGGAGCTGGAGGCGGCGGAGGGGTTGTACGAGGAGGTGGGACGTGCCATCGAAAGTGGCGAGCCCAAGGTGCTGGAACTGCGCTGTGAAAAGGACCCGCACAAGCGCATCCGCCTGCTGACTGCAGAAGTCGTGGCCGTGCAGATCTTTGAAAAGTCCACCATCGGCGGCTCTGGGAAGCGGCCCGGTTTCAGCTTTGAAGCCTGACCGTCCATGCCCGCATCCACCTCGGGGTCGGAACTTCCTTTGGTCGTCGCTGGGGTGGATTTCGGCTGGTCCCACGAACGACCGATGTTGCGCGGATGCTCGCTGGAGATTTCCCGGCCGGGCCTGTGGATGCTGGTCGGCAGCAATGGCAGTGGCAAGAGCACCCTTCTGCGCCTGATCGCCGGCTTGATGTCCCCTGTGCGGGGGTGTATCAACACGGCCCTGCGACCGGCCCTGGTCTTCCAGAATCCAGACCACCAACTGCTCATGCCCACCTGCGGCACGGATCTGAGGCTGGGATTGCCCCTGGCCTTGAACCATCGCCAAGCCGCAGATCGGGAGGAAGCGCTCCTCCAGCAGGTGGGCTTGCAGGGGATGGCCCACCGGCCGATTCACACCCTCAGCGGGGGGCAGAAGCAGCGGTTGGCGATCGCCGGGGCCTTGGCCGCGGAGGCCACCCTCCTCCTCCTGGATGAGCCCACGGCTCTGCTGGATCCCGACAGCCAGGCGGACGTGCTGGCCTTGATCCGTGCCCTCTGCGATCGTCAACCCAATCCGTTGACGGCTCTGTGGGTCACCCACAGGCTGGAGGAACTGGCCCACGCTGATGGGGCCGCCCGCATGGAGCGCGGACGCGTGGGTCATTGGCACGACGGTGCCGAGCTGGTCCGTTCGTTCAGCCTCTTGCCCACGGGCAGGGGTGGCGGGTAAGGTCAGGGCGTCCTGAAGCACGCCATTGGCCGTTCCTCGGTGAGTGGAGTCGCTCTCAGACAGCTCCTTCAAGGACCGCCTCCTTGAAAGGTTGTCATTCCTCGGTAGCTCAGCGGTAGAGCGGTCGGCTGTTAACCGATTGGTCGCAGGTTCGAATCCCGCCCGGGGAGTTCTTTGTTTTTCCAAGACCGTGGGATTGATCCCTGGTCTTAATTTGTGTCTCTTTTGCGAGGCCGCCTGAGTTGGGTTGGCGGGTCTTTACAACATTCCCTCACAGGAGCCCCAAAACCTTCAGATCAGCCCAGAATGGATTGCCAGGTTGGCCTTTCCCGTTGCGGCAGACGATCGCGCGAATCGTGTCCAGCCCAGCCACACTCCACGCACACCCTGCCGTCGCCTGTCATGAAACCCTGCATTCTTCTCGTCGAGGATGACGGCGACATGCGCGACCTTGTGGCCGGTCACCTGGAGCATGGCGGTTTCAATGTGCAGCGCGCGGAAGATGGCATCAAGGGGCAGGCCCTGGCCCTGCAATACAGCCCGGATGTGATCCTCCTCGATCTGATGCTCCCCAAGGTCGACGGCCTCACTCTCTGCCAGCGCCTTCGTCGAGACGACCGCACCGCCCGCATTCCCATCCTCATGATCACCGCCCTCGGCGGCACCAAGGACAAGGTGAGCGGCTTCAACTCCGGTGCCGACGACTACCTCACCAAGCCTTTCGATCTCGAAGAGCTGATGGTGCGGGTCAAGGCCCTCCTCCGTCGCAGCGAGCGGGCTCCGCTGTCCACCAAGCACAACGAAATCCTGAGCTACTCCTGCCTCACCCTTGTGCCAGAACGCTTCGAGGCCATCTGGTTTGACACCCCGGTGCGGCTTACCCATCTGGAATTTGAACTGCTCCACTGCTTGCTGCAGCGCCACGGCCAAACGGTGGCACCCTCCTTGATCCTCAAGGAGGTCTGGGGCTACGAACCCGATGACGACATTGAAACCATTCGCGTGCATGTGCGTCATCTCCGCACCAAGCTTGAGCCCGATCCGCGCAAACCCCGGTTCATCAAGACGGTGTACGGGGCGGGATACTGCCTGGAATTGCCCACGGACGAGCAGCTGCGGGAGCTGAGTCCGCTCATGGCGCAGGCGCGTCAAGCGCAAAAGGACAGCAAAGCTCCCCATCCGGCCACGCCCTGACCGGCTGACCAGGTCTCAGGTCCCCCCGCCGCGCGCCAGATCCAGCAGGGTGACCTCCCAGGCCAGGCGGGGTTGCACGTGGCTGAGCAGGTGTTTGCGCAGAACCTCCAGGCGCACGATCTGGCGCGGGTCCCTGTGTCTTTCCCAGAGTCTGTTCTGCCACCACTGCAGCAGCCAGAGCTGCTGTTCCCCCTCCAGGCTCTCGCTGATCTCCCGCGCCAGCTCAAGAGCGGTCAAGGGATTGGTGGAACGTTCGCCGAGTCGATCGGCCAACCCCTCCGGCAGCTGTCGCCACTGTTGACGGTGGTTTTGAAGCGCCCCGGGGGATCCCGCCGCCAGGGTCAGCAGCTCCTCTGGATCCGCTCCCATGGGCGTCGTCTCGTCTGCGGGTGGCGGCTCCCGACGCAGCACCGCGTCCATCTCCGCCACGGAGAGGGGAAGAAAAGGAATGACCTGACAACGGGACCGGATGGTGACGAGGAGACGTTCCGGAGCGGAAGTGATCAGGATCAACAAGCCATCGCCCGGTTCCTCCAGGGTTTTCAACAAAGCGTTGGCCGCTGACTCCGCCATTGCCTCGGCGGCCTCGATCACCACCAGCGGTCGTGGGGATTCGATCGGGCGGCGGCCGAGGAAGCGACTCACCTCGCGCACTTGCTCCAACCGGATCTGGGGTGGGGTGCGGCGACTCACCCCCAGCTCCTCCGCCCGCGAAGCCGGCACCATCTGCCCCTGATGCGCAAAGGTGGGCTCCTGCCAGAGCAGGTCGGCCAGATTGCCCTGGTCCAGCCGTCTCCTCAGCACGGGATCGCCCTGGCCTCCGCTGAGCACCCCTTCCAGGAAGCGCAGCGCCGCCAACCGACGACCCACTCCCTCCGGACCGGTGAACAGATAGGCCGGCGCCAGTCGTGCGCTCCGCAGGGCGGCCCGCAACAGCCGCACCGCCAGACCATGACCGATCAGGTCGGCGAACAGCGCGTCTTCAGCCATGGTCGGCGGGGCGTCATCACCCATGGTCGGCGGGATCGGCGGCGGCAAAGCGTGTCAGCAGGGCCTGGCGGCAGCGCTCACCGACCGTGGTCGGGTCGCCTGTGGCCTCGACTCGCCACCAGCCGTGCCCCTGGGCCAGCCGCGCGAAACCCTGATGGACGCGCTCCAGGAACGCGGCCCCCTCCGCTTCGATGCGATCGCTCTGTTGATGGCGTCGGCGACGCAGGGCCTCCTCCAGGGGGAGGGCGAGCCAGAGGGTGAGATCGGGTTGGAGGCCAGCGGTGGCGAAGTGCTCCAACTGGCGAATGGGTTCCAAGGGCAGGCCGCGGCCATGGCCCTGGTAAGCCTCCGTCGATCCGCTGAAGCGATCGGAGAGCACCCAATGCCCCGCGGCCAGGGCGGGGGCGATGCGTTGCGCCACATGCTGGGCGCGATCCGCGGCGTAGAGCAGCAGCTCCGCCCGGTCCCCGGGAGTTTGTCGCGCGGGAGGGTGCAGCAGAAGCTCCCGCAGGGCGGCGCCGAAGGGTGTGCCCCCTGGCTCCCGGGTGATCACCAGTTCCCTGTGAGGCGGGATCAAGCCACTTCGGGGCAACCATTCCCGCAGGGCTGCGATCTGGGTGGTCTTGCCACAGCCGTCGATGCCCTCCAGCACTACGAAGCGTCCCCTAGTGGCCATGGAGCGAGGCAGGCAAGGACTGCTCCTCGGGCGGCCGGAGCACCAAGGCATTGACCACGACCGTGATGGAGCTCAACGCCATCAGCAACGCGGCCAGGGGTGGGGTCAGGCGGAGGGAGAAGGCGGGAAGCAGGGCTCCGGCCGCGATCGGCAGCACGATCAAGTTGTAGCCGAAAGCCCAAAACAGATTTTGCCGCACCTTGGCCATGGTGTCCCGGGCCAGGGCGAGGGCCCGCACCACATCCATCAGCTGATCGCCCATCACCACCACCGCGGCGGAGTCCTGAGCGATCTGCGTGCCCGTGCCCACGGCGATCCCCAGATCGGCGGCGGCCAGGGCCGGGGCGTCGTTGATGCCATCGCCCACCATGGCCACGGGGCCGCGAGAGCGCCAGCGGGAGAGGGCTTCCACCTTCTGTTCGGGCCGCAGGCTCCAGGCCACATCCTCATCCCGCAACCCCAGGAGGGAGGCCAGGTGGCGCACGCTGGCCTCTCGGTCGCCACTCAACACACCCACAGCCAGACCTTGATCGCGCAGGGCGCCCACGGCTCGTCTGGCATCGGAACGGGGCTGATCCTCAATGGCGATCACCCCCAGAAGCCGCTGACCCTGACCCACCCCGATCAGGGTGGCCCGCGCGAAGGGAGGGCTGCTCAGGGTGGCCTCCGCCCCGGGGGGCAGCAGCAGACCCCGCTCCCGCAGCCAGGGCAGGCGTCCCACCAGAAGGGGATCCGCCTGGCCCACAAGCCGACCTTCCATGCCCTGTCCAGGGATGGTGCGGCTTTCCGCCACCGCCAGCGGCGGCAGTCCCCGTTGCTGGGCTTCCTGTTGCAGGGCATGGGCCAGGGGATGGCGGCTCTGCTGTTCAAGGCTGGCCGCCAGTTGCACCATCCAGAGGGCCTCCACATCCGCGCGGCCATCGGTTTGATCGACGGAGGGAAAGGCCTCCAGCGCGGTCACCAACGGTCGGCCCACGGTGAGGGTGCCGGTTTTGTCGAACACGACGGCCTTGAGCCGGGAAGCCATTTCGATGGCATCGCCGCCGCGAAAGAGCACTCCCGAGCGGGCTGCAATGGCACTGCCAACGCTGATGGCCGTTGGGGTCGCCAGGCCCAGGGCGCAGGGGCAGGCCACCACCAGCACGGCGATGGCCAGTTGCAGCGCGAGGCTGACGGGAGTCATCGGGCCCGTCAGCGCTCCGTGACCCCCGTGGTCCATCAGGGCCATGGCGTCGGCGGGAAGGGCCTGCAGCACCCCGGGCCAAAGCCGGGTCCCCCACCGCCACCAAAACAGAAACGTGGCCAGCGCGAGAACGATCACGCCCTGGGTGAAGCGGCCGGCCACCCGGTCCGCCAGTCCTTGAATCGGTGCTTTGCGGGCCTGAGCTGTCTCCACCAGCCGCACGATGCGGGCAATCGCGGTTTGCTGGCCGCAACGCCTGGCCTCCACCACCAGCGGTGCTTCCAGATTGAGGCTGCCCGCCTCCAGCTCGCATCCGGGTTCCGCCTCCAAAGGGAGGGGCTCGCCGGTGAGGGCGGAACGGTCCACGGCGGAGGCGCCCGCCTGGACCACCCCGTCCACCGGCAGGCGATCCCCCGGCAGCACCAGCAGACGGTCGCCCGGGCGCAGCCCACCCGAGCGCACCTTGCGGGGCGGGGCGTCTTCCATCACCAGCAGGGCCTCATCCGGCTGGAGCGCGGCCAGCTCCTCGATGGCCCGACAACTGCGCCAGCGGGTCCGTTCCTCCAGAAACCGGCCCGCCAGCACAAAGCCCAGCAGCATGACCGGTTCAAAAAAGAAACATGGCAGCTGGCTGCGGGGCCAGAGCCAGCCCACCAGGCTGGCCGCAGTGGCGCTGCCCATGCCCAGAGCCACCAGGCTGTCCATGCTGGGATGGCCCGCCAGGGCGTTTCGGAGGCCTGTGATCAGGATCGCGCGCCCCGGCCCCGCCAAGGCGGCCAGGGCAAGGAGAGCGTGAACCCACCTGGCCTGGAAGAGCTGGAGGGGGGGGGCCCAGGCGCTGGCCTCCGCCTCCGCCCAATGCCCCAGGCTGGAGAGGGCCACCAGAACCAGCGCCGTCACCAGTTGGCGCCACTGCTGCCACCAGCTCCGCTGAAGGCGTTGCTCGCGACGGGTGGGCGACAGGCTGCCTTCCTCGCGGGGCTGCGCCGCAAAGCCCAGCGCCTTCAGGCTGGAGAGGAGGGGCTCCAAGCCCCCGGCGCCCGGATCCAGGTCGATCCAGGCGGTGCGGGTGAGGAGGTTCACACTCGCCTGTCGCACGCCGGGCTGCTGCCGCAGCCGTTGTTCCACAGCGCGCACGCAGCTGCCGCACTTCATCCCCTCCACGTCCAGCAGCACCCCGCAGCCGGGGGTTGCCAGGGGCGCCAGCGGAGCGTCGGCCACCGTCTCCGTGGCGGGGCCGCTGGGGGAGGTGAGCACGGGAGGCGGCGGGAGGCCCCTTCAGCCTAGGCACTGCGGCGGGGGAGACACCCCGACCAGCGGTCTCAGGAGGCAGGATGGACGGAAGACCGCTCCAGCGCCGTGCCCCGCTCCCAGCGCAACGACAACTTCATCGACAAAAGTTTCACGGTGATGGCCGACCTCATCGTCAAGCTGTTGCCGATTGATGCCAAGGCGAAAGAAGCCTATGTTTATTATCGCGATGGCCTGTCAGCCCAGAACGATGGCGACTATGCCGAGGCCCTGCAGAATTACGAGGAGGCTCTCAATCTCGAGGACAACACGACAGACCGGGCAGAGATTTTGAAAAACATGGCCATCATCTTCATGAGCACTGGTGAAGAGGAGAAATCTCTGGATTACTACAGTCAATCTTTGGATGCCAATCCCAGTTCTCCCTCCTGTCTCAAGAACATGGGCTTGATCTATGAGAAATGGGGACGCATGGCGGAGGAAGAGGGCGATCAGGACAGTGCCGACAAGTGGTTCGACCTGGCCGCGCAGCACTGGAGCAAAGCGGTCCGGCTCTACCCGGGTGGCTATCTCGACATCGAAAACTGGCTGAAGAGTTCCGGCCGCAGCACAGTGGATGTTTACTTTTAATCGGCTGCCAGCGCCCTTGTGAGGGCTTCGGCCAGCGTCGAGGATTCCAACAGGTTCAAACCGAGCTGTCCCGCGGCCCCCGCCGTCGACAGGCTCCCCCGCGGCACAACAGCGCGCGTGAACCCCAGGCGGGCGCTCTCCTGCAGGCGCAGCTCCAGCTGCCCCACCGGCCTGAGCTGCCCCCCGAGCCCCAGCTCCCCGATCAGGACAGTGCCTGGCGGCAGTGTCAGGTCACGGGTGCTGGCCACCACGGCCGCAGCCACGCCCAGATCCGCCGCCGGTTCCTCCACCTGCAGGCCACCCGCCACCGCCAGGTAGCAGTCAAAGCGGGAGAGGGGCAGGCTCAGGTGCTTTTCGATCACGGCCAGGATCTGGTGAAGCCGGTTGATGCCCACTCCCGTGGCCGTGCGCCGT
>Ga0194129_10005447_pt1 | contig 16238 bp, 9 predicted proteins | sample TA2KigCa35mmetaG_FD_150862 | JGI IMG/M metagenome (GOLD analysis project Ga0194129, IMG submission 150862) | Freshwater microbial communities from Lake Tanganyika, Tanzania - TA2015038 Kigoma Deep Cast 35m | ecosystem: Environmental > Aquatic > Freshwater > Lake | place: Tanzania: Lake... | reverse complement strand
AGATAAGACTTGCATCAATAAAAGCTCGATCTGATTACGCAAAAATAAGCTCTGAGATGCAAAAGCTTGCTAACGAGCTCTCAGGAAACTTCCCAGAGTATGTGCACAATTTTTTAAGTAGTATCGATAATATTCTCCATACTGGGGTAAATTGGATCGATGATGCAAAAATGAACGATTGTTACAAGGCAACTCAGCAACTAGAAGCTGCTCTAAAAATCAGACCATCTAAACAGCATCTGTAAAATACTTCTGTAAATCCTCGTAAATAAATTCGTAGCCGCTTTGCTTTAGTCTTAGCGGCTCTACATTTGTAGAGCGCAAAATGAGAGCATCAGCTCTCTCACCTAGCACAATCTTAAGAAAAAAACTCGGAATAGGCATAAAGCACCCCTTATGCAAGGCCTTTGCAAGCATGCTAGCAAATGTTTTTTGACAAGTAGGTGAAGTAGAAACAATATTAACAGGTCCTGATAGATTCTCATTTTTTATGCAGTGATAGATAGCGTAGATAACATCATCTAAAGCAACCCAGGAATACACCTGGGAACCTGAACCAAGCCTACCTCCCAAACACATTCTAAAGACAGGGAGGATCTGAGATAGCACTCCACCTTGAGGATCCAAAATGAGACCGAATCGAGTCTGGACACAGCGGACGTCTTTGGATGACAGCACCCTTGCTGCCTCCTCCCATTTAACACAGAGGTCTGCCAAAAAATCCTTTCCGGGAGGACTATCTTCATTTACAATCTCCTGACCACAGTCTCCATAGAATCCTATCGCAGAAGCGCAAACAAACACCTTAGGATGATTTTTGCATCTGGACATAGTCTTAGATAAAAGCCAGGTATCTCTACATCTACTTTTAAAAATGTTGTCTTTTTGATCTTGTGTCCAGGCTTTAACGCCGATGTTCTCTCCGGCTAAATGCACAACAGCATCAAACCCATCAATGCTTTGAGGATCCATCTCATCTTTAGATGGATTCCATCCTATAATCTTGTTTTTGACATCACTATCACCTCTTTTCAAAGACCACACATCATGACCTTGAGATTGCAAAAAAGAGCTGAGCGCTCTGCCAACCAAACCGGAAGATCCAGACAACAAAACCTTAAGTGGTTTTGTATCATATCTATAAAATACTAGTAGATCATTTTTTATTCGTTGATGAACAAAAGAAAACACTCGATAAATTTTTTTTTGCATGGATCTTTTCGATATAAAGATAGGAAGCTTATACTCAACTTTATCTTTAACGACACAACCTCCCTCTACCGACTCTACAGATCGGGTATGTCGACAGTATCTTAAAGGTCCAATATTCAGTTTGTGGACAAACTCTCCCCTATCAGAAACAGCCTCATACTGTATAACCCAATCAACATGAAAGGGAGCTTTACCTATGCGCAGAATAGTTTTAGACCCTGACTTTTGGCTAGACCCCCTAGCGATCAATTTAGCATTCAGCCAAGTAGGGATCATCCTCTCAATAGAAGCATCTTGAAGAAGAAATGTCATTATCTTCTCTTTGGAATAAGGTAAAAATGACTCGTAAGTAAAAGTATACATACCTACATTACCCTTTGTTATGCGACCAAGTTTTATAATACTCTAAGGCAAGATTCCGAGCTTCATTGTGATCGACTACTGGATGAGGATAAGTTTTTCCAAGGGTTACACCCGCTGAGCGCAGAACATCCTCCGGGGCAAGCCATGGTTTGTGTATCCATTCATTAGGCAAGTCTTTCAGCTCAGGAACAAAAGCCCTAACGTATTGACCTTCGGGATCAAATTTTTCTCCCTGTATAACAGGGTTAAATATACGAAAATATGGGGCTGCATCCGCTCCACATCCACCGACCCATTGCCATCCGAATGCATTATTGGACAAATCAGCATCTACAAGAGTATCCCAAAACCACTTTTCTCCCTCTTGCCAAGGAATGAGTAAATCTTTTACTAAGAAGGAACCTACAATCATTCTGAGTCTGTTATGCATCCATCCAAGCCTCCATAACTGTCTCATCCCCGCATCAACTATAGGGTATCCTGTTAGTCCTTTTTTCCAAACCCCAAATAACTTGGCATTCTTTTTCCAAGGGAAGTGCTTAAACTCCTCTCGCAAAGGGCTCACATCTGTATGGGGAAAATGGTACAACATGTGGTGAGCGAATTCTCTCCATATAAGCTGACGAAGATAGCTAGATCCCTTCTCTCCCGAGGCCTTCTCAACGACCTTCCATACTTGAAAAGGTGATATCTCTCCAAAATGAAAATGGGGAGCAAGTCTTGAGGTAGCGTCCATATAAGGGTAGTCCCTATGTGTCGAATATTCAGCAACATTATGTGCTGCAAAATATTTCAGCCTTTCTTTTGCTCTTTCCTCCCCTGGCATCCATAAAGTATAAAACTCCTTATCCCAAGGAATACTTGGCAAAAGGGCTAGTTCATCTACTTCTAAAGATTGTATACTGGTATTAACTTTATTAAGATGATCAGGCTGCGCAATTGGAGGACGAGGAACTGGCATCTTAAGACAAGCTTTATAAAAGGGAGTATAAACCTGATAAGGTTCATTTTTTCCGTTGAGAACAGAGCCAGGAGTGAATAGCAAGTTGTCATAGTAACCGTGAAAACCGATCCCCTCCTTTTGAAAATAGCCACTAAGCTTATCTTCTGAATTTCTTGCAAAAGGCTCTACTCGCTTATGATAGAAAATAGCCTCTGCACCAGTTTCCTCTATCATCTCCTTTAGTACTGTCAAGAACTTCCCTTTTCGAATAATAAGCCTGGATCCTTTTCCTTCATATGAAGAGCAAAGACTTTTCAACGAATGATGAAGCCACCATTTACTTGCAGAGCCCATGGACCAGGGATGTTCATCTTCTTCGGAATATATGTATAAGGGAATAACTTCATAACCTTGCTTAACTGCATCCCGCAATGGCATATGATCGCTGATTCGAAGATCTTGCGTTAACCATAAAAGACAAATTTTTTTCATAAAAAGATCGTATTGTGAAATAAAATAAGCGTAGAAAAACAAATGTTTGTTTCTCTACGCTTTTTAAGATACTCTTTTTAAAAGATTATTTGCAGCAAGATCCGCCTTTTCCTTTTGGAGTACTGCAGCTTGATGCTCCACTGCACTTAAGTTTGCGGATAGTCCAAAGACCTGCAAGACCCACGATAGAATAAATTAAACGAGAAAAACCTGTTGTGTTACCACCACCAATCCATGCTACTAGGTCAAATTGAAAAAATCCCCAAAGTCCCCAGTTAATAGCACCGATGATTACTAGCAATAAAGCTATTGTGTTTACGAGTTTCATAACTATGATCTCCATAAAAAAGTTAAAATAGTATACCAAGGCAAAGCCATATCAATACCCTATATAAAACGTATATATATTAATTTTCAACTTTTGTCACTATTTTTTTTATTAAAACATATATTTTTAATTTTAAAAATTGACGAAATCTCACAATTACTATAGTTTTTTTTAATTTTAAGTTTAAGGATTATTATGAAAATATCGATCGCATTATTTCTTTGCACACTTTTATCTTCAGTCTGTTCTTATTCTCAAGACTATAAAGAAACATTATACAACGACTGGGGGCAATCGTTCACTATAGATGAAGTGTTATACGAAGAAAAAACAGAACTACAAGACATGTTTTTATTCAAAAACAAATCCTTTGGAACAGTACTAGCTTTAGATGGCTGCATACAACTGTGTGAAAAAGATGAATTTATTTACCACGAAGCATTGGTTCATCTGCCGATGTTCTCGCATGACAATCCAGAGCATGTGCTCGTTATCGGTGGCGGGGACGGGGGGATTATCCGTGAGGTACTAAAACACAAACAGGTAAAAAGTGTTACTCTTGTAGAGATAGATGGCTCCGTTGTTGAGTTCAGCAAAAAACACTTGCCTTTTGTTTCAAATGGGGCTTTTGCTGATGCCAGACTCAAGGTGGTGATAGAAGATGGATCCAAGTATGTTAAAGAAACAAAGCAGCTATTTGATCTTATCATTTGCGATTCTACAGATCCTTTTGGACCTGCTGCATGTCTTTTTACGGAAGAATTCTATAGGGACTGCAAAAATATCCTTAATGAAAAGGGAATATTTGTTAATCAATCAGGAGTTCCTTTCATGCAAGCTGATGAGCTAAAATTAATACACACCAATCTTTCTATGGTATTCAATTCAGTAGATTTTTATCTTGCTGCAGTGCCTACCTATGTAGGAGGACAAATGGCTCTTGGCTTTAGCTCGAATTATAACTATTCACCAAATGCATCTGCGTTGAAACAAAAAATAAGCTCCTCAGGCATTTCGCTTCGTTTTTATAACGAAGAGTATCACCTTGGAGCCTTTAATAAGCCTACTTTCATAAAAGAAGTTTTAAAGTAAGAAATCTACACTTCTTTTATCTTTTTAAAACAAGCCCTTGCTCCTAAAGAAAGTTTTGGAAGGAGGGCTTGATGATACTTCTTATCAAGTGCAAACTTTATTTCAGCTAGAATAAGCTCTAAGTTCTCTATAAATTCCATGTGAATATGAGACTCATATACTCCATTTATTAAACAGGCTAAATTATCCAATTCTAGATTTGTTCTTTTATCTAAAAGAGGAATAATAGCTAGTCCTAAATTTATTAAATTCGCTGTGGCCATTTGAGGATTTGTCGTATAAGAACCAACAGTAAGAGTTACAATTTCAGACATCTGAGCCGTAGATACGCCTGATTTAAAGCGCAAACATCTCAAACATCCTTCTAAAATAGCTTCATCAAAGACAACAAGAGCGTATTCTACTGAAAGCTGAGTATGTTTAGATTCATCTTTATGCGCTACAGACATCTCATACTGCTCTCGCACTTTTCCATAATGGAATGCAAAACCCATCAGAATACGGCAATATTGTAAAATAGAGTCTGTTCTGGATTCAGTCTTGATTTTCTCAATAGCCGAACCAAGCACTTCTGCCGTAGAATCCATATTATAAGAATCAATCGCTATATAAGGATACATAGAGTATTCTAAAGCAGTCTTCCCCCTGCATCCGACTAACTTATCCATCTTCACATAAAAGTTTAGACAAATTCCTTTTATAACATCCAGTTGATCGACTAAGGATTGAGGTTTATTTGGTATATGTCTAGCTGTTTGCAAGATATTAGGAATGAATACATACATCATCTTTAACGGAGCAAAAAGTCCTAATCTTTTCAAATCAACATGCGTTGGATTTAACATAATTTCAGATAAGAAATACCCTGTATTTCTTTCGATTGTTTCATCTTCGTTGTTTATTCGGGCGATTCGTTCTATATTATCGATTGCCGGTATAAGAACGGATGGATTTTCGAACTGAGAAGTAGCTGCCACACAAAGAATAGTTGATCCGATCTTAGAAAGTAGATCTATTGGCATTGTTGGGTTGATATTATCGCAAAAAAACCTCATTAAAATTTCAGTGCTCTCCACACTTAAAGAATAGGGTGTATTATAATCTTTTTCTGTGCCAAGACTTTTGGGCTCATAAGCGGTAACTTGGGTCATATTCAACAGAACTAATTTAAGGACTGTTTCCATTTGATTGTCATCAATCTTTCTAATTGGACCATACATCTTAAGTAAATGAAAAATACTATCAAAATCGATTCCATCTGGATTAGTTGATAAAAAAACAGGAATAAGAAAATCTAAGATCACCATTTGCATCTGTTGCCTTTCTTTAGATTCTAAAGAGTCAATAGGCAGAGAATATAACGCACAAGAAACTATCTCTAGAATATCGCCCCTAGAGCACTGTTTACTTAAAATTAAATAATTAAAAGCCATGAATGCAGAGAAATTTTGGGTAAACCTTTCGATTACCCCTTTATCTATAACTCTATTTAACATAGTACTTGCTTTGGAGAGCTCGGATTGATCAAAAGATGCTATAAGACAAAACATCCCAGAAATAGCGACCATATGATCCAGATCCTGATCAGAGATCTGCTCTTTATCTAGAAGGTGATGAACACCCTCTCTGCATACACCAATAAGGTCTGACAAAAGAGGTATTACTACAATATTTGCTTCCGCGAACAGATCTTTAAATATTTCTATAGATTTTATGTTTTCAGCACTTGGCGCTTCTTTAAGACACAAAGAATGCCAAAGGACTCTGCAGTGTTTTGCAAATAGCTTATTTGCGCATGAGTACATAAAGTCTGGGTATTTTCTTGCGCGAAAAAAGTCTAAATTTTGTTTATATAATTCCAAATCTATTTTTTCAAAATGCTGATCATATACTTTTGACAGCAACGCTATCTCCTCTGCTGAGAAAGTAAATTCTCCACTGAGGACAAACTTTTGATAAATAACTTTAGCCTGGTCTAACGATATTTGTGATAAGGGCTGCTTTAATTGAAGCTGAGCTAATTGAATAAGATGAGACTTAACCTTGGAGCCTATCTCTTTACGAAGCATCCAGCAAATAGAAAAAACATCAGCTGCCGCATCAGGTGTTGTACTTTTTAAGATCGCCATCAAGTCAGAACGCAGATTATTCTTCTTAACTTCACCATCAGCAGCCGAAAAGCAATTACCCTTACGTTCTGCGACCCATTTTGCTGTGCTATAGTCCTTATTTAAAAGAGACTTTCTAATAAGTATAGAAGCTAAAACTTCTATAGATTCACTACCAAGAAGATTATAACACTGCATGATCCTTGGAAAAAGATCTTCTTTTTTAGCATTTTCAAAATAAAACCTATAGCATGAGAGAAGAGATCCTTTGAGAGGTTCAAAATGCACAAGCTCTTCCTTGGATTCTATCATTTCAAAAAGAGCAGTCAATAATGTGGAAGAAAGGTCTCTGGAATTGACTATCATATCAGCAAGCTTCAAAGAAAACACGTCTCTGTCTGCCTTATCCATAAAACGTAAAATAGCATCAGGATCATGAGTCATTATTTTACCAAGATAAACGGTCATAAACCTGTCATACAAACCATGAAATGCCTCTAAAGAACTAACAAAATCGGAATGCTCTATCCTTTTTATCTGCTCATCTATGGCTTTGTATAAAGGAGTTTCGGTCTTTAACGTATTTACAGACTTGTCGATCCTTTCTAAAAGAACATTCAAAACCTCTATAAAGGAATCACTAATTTCTATTTTGTTAAATTGCTTAAAAACCACAAGCTCTTTTCCACTAGCAACAGAGTGCCTCATCAACGATAGATAATCACTGTGACTTACTACTTCCATAACCTTTAAAAGAGGAACAATCTCTTGTAATAACGTAGAATCCTGCTGAAGTAAAAACTCCAATAACATCATATAGTTATGTTTATCAATTCCTAGGCTTGTAGAGGTACTGCACAGACTTAAAAACTTCTTCACACAGCAAAGATCCGTTTGTAACAATCCCTGCAAGCACTGCTTAACTTGAGGGCGCATAGAAGCAGTAATAGATCCATCTATTCGAATTTTATCAATTTGAGATAAGATCAAATCAGAAGGAAGCCCCCTTTGCGTCATATCCCAAAGATTATCCATTTGAGCAGAAAAAGAAGATAATAATTCCATCGATTCCAGTATCGACGGCCTTAAGACCTCTGTATCAATTTTAGCTTTGTACCCCTCTATAAGTAGCTCTTTACGCAAGTCAGGTCTACTGCGAAACAGATCGTATACCTTAAGATAAATCTGAGTTGTTAACGGCACCTCTTTAACTTTATTCATCACCTGCGCGCATATCTCAGCACTTAGAGTTTTGTTTTGCGCAACATGTAAAAAGCTGAGTAAATCCATCTTTTGATTTGCTAGATCAAAAGTTTCTGAATGTAGAAGCTCAACAATTTCACTCGATAAACTTTTTTGCATAGGACTTCCTATAAAAGAAGTGATCAGCGACAGATAAGAACCTACATCAAGTTGTTTTTTTTGCCTTAATACACACAAAACAGGTAAAAAACGCTCTAGGTATGTATTAACAACAACTGCTTGATCAGAATCTCTTTGGATGACACTTACTATGCCATCGAGAAGAGAGGCGGAAAGAGATTCCTCCAAGGCACCATCATGAGGCGATAATAAGATACTCTCCATGTAATGTTTAAGATTATCTGTAGGTATCTGCTTTAAACCTTTTTCAATACAGCGACTCCAGAAAAGTGGATCGGATTGAATCACATTAGATTGCATAGAAGGCTTTGTCTCACTTAGACAATCCAAAGCAAGCTGAGGAAAAACATCAGCAAGTGACCTTAAAAATATGGGAACTTCATTTCTTTGAGACTGCCCTTTAAGATGTAAAAACATGCTAACAACAAAAGAAGGATCTTTTTCGGCAAGAGATACCGCCCAACTAATAGTGGTGAGAAAAAGTTTTTTTTGCTCAGATGTTGTTATCACATCTTTAAGAAGATCAAGACTGACACAATCCTCTTGTCTTATATATGTTGCTAAATACTCTATTGTTTTTTCAGGATTAATGAGCAAGAGATCTTGAATATATCCTTCAGGAGCAATAGTCAGAATTTTTGTAAAAACAGAGACTGGATTGTCAATCTCGAATAGCAATTCTTTATTTTTGAGCACAAGTTCTAGAACAGGTGTTTCATATAGTTGCGCAAAAGCAGGAAGGTAGATAAGAACCTGCCTAATCATACCTCTATCTGCAATTGTCCTTATCAACTCTTTCATACACGCCTTTTGCTTATCTGCAAGTGGGCTGCTTTCTTTTAAATCAAACAATTCAGAAACTAAATCAAATATTTCCAATAGTTGCGCATTTTCTAAATGAGGAGCCAGATCATTAAGATAAGAAAGGATATGATAAGTTTCTAAGCACTTTTTACTTTTAAATAAGCTAGCAAGAGAACCGTAGGCAATATTGATTTTATCAATACGATTTAGCAAAGAAACTTTCATCATGACAATCAAGTAACTGGGAAGTAAAGAAGAATCATTTTCAATACTTGCCATATCCTGAGAAATTAAGTGAAAAAAATGTTCTCTATCACTATCTGATGGAAAAAATTTCAGCTGATAATCTTGTATTATTTTAAGAACATCGTGATTTAATGTATCTCCAAAAGCGCTATGATTTCCCATCCAAAGACTCAAAAATCGAGGCATCTGGGTTATGACTTCATCTATCTCATAAGGAGTTAATAAACTCTGAGCAAATCTCGCTTCCATATAGGATAAAAGGATCATATCCTCAAAACAAATACCAAGTTCTGCATATCTTTTAAGATAAATTCCTACTAGTTCTTCAAAAACTGCCGAAGGCAAACAGGATCTTAGCCTACAGGCAGCTTCTATTACTTCAGCAGAGCTTGATTGCTCACTGAAAACAAAACCTTTAGATGAATCAGATATGGCAGTCATTCTCACATTAAGACCAAAACACGAACCAACCCGTGTATCACTTGCGACAACAATATGAGATAATACGGTATAGCAATCATCTATGATATCTAAAGGAATCTTAGTCCTTACCAAAGCATCACAATATTTAGGAAAGATACTCTGCCAAGAAGGATGAGAGAACTGATTGTTCATTAAGGCTGCTAAACAGCTTAACTTTTCTTTTTTTTCTGTAAGATCTCTAAAAGATTCTGCATTCATTTCTAATTGTTTTAGAAGTAGTTTTGCCGTTTTGTAGGTATTAAAATATACCGCCAGTTTGAATTCTGGAGTTTGCCCTTTCTGGTTGATAAAATCGAATAATGGATGAGATGGACTTGAATCAATCACATAGGCTCTTTCGGGCATATTTAAAAGAATGTAACAGATCTTTTCATTATCTCTGTGGTATACCAACGAATCGATCTTAGGAAACTTACCCCTTGTAATTTCATAAAAGAGCCTTTTATATCCTTGAAACATATTGGGATCAAGCACCACCAGTTCTCGATTTTTCACTAGTTTTTTCACCTCGGAAAAATTCCAGTCAAAAAGAGTGGAAAAATACGGACGCATCTTAAAGTCTATTTTTCCAGCTAGCGTATTTAATACAAGCTCAACAGCATCGTGACCGAATGACATCGCATCTATCGACTGAAAAGAGGCTTCCTCTGAACCGCAACTTCTATCAGAACCTGAGCTTGACAAACTTCCATTATATGGGGATATCGATCTTGATGTGGCAAATCCTTGTTCCATAGGAAATTGGACAGCTATATCAAGATCAATCCCTGTAGGCTTACCTTGAGCGTCTATAAGTCCTGAAAACGAATAGATGCACTTGGATTGCTCAAATAATGGACTAAAGGCCTTATAGACCCCATGTGTTAGACCAATAATATTTTGAGCTCTTTCATGCGTATAAATACAGCCATTTTCACCTCTCCACACCCATGACTGCTCATACGGTATATCAGGATTCATAATCTCAAGAGCCCTTAATCCTAGGACAGAACAAAAAAACCTAAAAAAATTTGGAATAGACAAAGAAGGATGGAATCGACAGCTTTTCAATACCACATCAAGATCAGATTTTACTTCCTCACCAAGCATTAAAGCCGTGTTTACACTGCCCCGTAAAGTTACTCTACAAGGAGCCACGCATAGACGCTCTGCTCTTTTAGATACCTCCTTCTCTACTAAGGGATCCCCTGAAATAAAGAATAAGCAGTCGGCACAGCTTTGCACAAACGCGTTAACAACATCGACAGCACTCCTTGCAGCATAAAGATGATTAGAGCTTTTATGCTTTATATAGACAACCCTTCCAAACAATCCTTCAACTTCAGCTTGCTGACGATCATCTAAAATCACTTCTGAAAGGGGCGCCTCGGAAGGTATCCCAATTTGACAAGGGTTACCATATGAAGCAAACTGAGTACAAGATGGTATTTTCGATGAGGAAGATCGAGGGGTATGTGAAGACATAATTTTAAATTACCGCAAAACATTAAAAACAACTATTTTAACACACAACTAATTAAAATAAAAGAACATGAAAAATAATTAAAAAATCAAACTATTAATTATCGATTTAATTAAAAAAACCCTTCCATCTTCAAATTCTCTTGAAGACACGCAAGATGAAATGCATGCATCCTTAATCGCATAATCATAGGGGTATTCAAAGTGAACACCACTTAAAACAACCTTACCCACTCCTACTCTGGAAGATACGATTGCAGCAGGGGATCCGGGAAGATCCTGATAGCAACCAATTATTTTAGAATTGGATGGAAGTGGCTCAGTAAATAAACATCCGCCATTATAATATATATAGACAGAATCCTCATCTATACCCACTTTTGCTAAAAGCGCCCCTATTGGGCTTTCGTAGCTATAGGCACCATCAGCCAGCGCAGGACCGATTGCCTTGCCAGAGTAAAATTTTAAATACCTCTCTCCAAGAACCTCAAGAGCTCCCCCCTTCTGAAACTCAATACTATCGCAAGCAAAATAGGCTCCGGCACATATGCCAAGATAAGATCCACCATTTAGAACAAACTCTCTGATATTTTTCATTCCATTATGTGTAAGTTTTTTAAGAAAGGGAAGATCCCTTCCACCCGGCATGATAAAAAGGGACGTAGTACTTACCCACTGCCCCTTTATCACATCGCAAGAGTCGATCAGCTTCACAGAAACGGATCCGCAATCAAATATTCGGTGTATTTCCTCTGTAAGCAACCTAACGCCTAGAGTATCTACCCCCTCATCCAGATAAATTACTATGTGCTTTTTCACAGATCCCATCTTTTCCTTTTGACTAGATAAGCATGAACCTTTATAAAATACCCCTTTTCACAGTTTTTAACTAGTATTCAAAAAGATTGTAACCAAGAATAAGCCATGTCACATTTTGATGAAAACGACCTAATCAAGCTTATGAAATTAAGTCGCATCGACTGCTCAGCGGAGGAAAAACAACGTTTTTTTAAGGCTCTCTCTAGAGTGGTCAGCTATATGGATCAAATGTCCGAGGTGGAGACCACGGGCGTAGCTCCTTGCAACCACATTCTTGAAACCATGACTAATGTCATGAGGGAAGATGAAGTAGGACAGACCCTTTCAAGAGACACCTTTCTCTCAAATTCACCATCGCACGTCGGCGGCATGATAAAGGTTCCGACCATCATTAAAACGACAAATTCATAAGGTTACTGCATGCACAAATTATCTGCCATAGAACTAAAAGACCTATTTGTTAAGGGAGAAATCTCCGCAGAGCAAATAGCTAAACACACCCTTAACCGTATAGAAAAATACGACGCAGATGTAGGGTCATTTCTAGATATCCATGCAGACAAAATGCTGCGCAAAGCTAAAGAGCTCGATGCCAAGAAAAAAAGTGGGCAGAAAGTAGGCTCTATGGCAGCTATACCTGTGGCCATCAAGGACAATATAAATATTAAAGACACAATTACGACATGTGCTTCTAAATTCTTAACCAATTATAAGGCTGTTTTTGATGCTTCTGTTTGTAAATTTTTGGAAGAAGAAGACGCTCTTATCATAGGAAAAACAAATCTTGATGAGTTTGCAATGGGATCCTCCACTGAAAATTCTGCTTTTAAAAAGACAAAAAACCCATGGAACCTTACATGCACCCCAGGAGGATCATCCGGTGGGTCAGCAGCAGCCGTGGCAGCAAGACTCTGTCCCCTCTCCTTGGGAAGCGATACAGGTGGATCGATACGCCAACCGGCGGCATTTACGGGTATCGTCGGATTCAAGCCAACATATGGTAGGGTATCTCGCTATGGTCTTGTTGCTTTTGCCTCTTCCTTAGACCAAATAGGACCTTTCTCTACTACCGTTGCAGACACAGCTCTCATCATGCAAACCATCAGTAAGAGCTGTCCTTACGATTCGACAAACATCCACCAAGATGCACCTGATTATTTATCATGTCTACAAACGGCATCATTGAAAGGGAAAAAAATTGGAGTACCATGGCACTTCTTAGAAAAACTTAGTGAAGAATCCAAGAACAACTTCAACCAAGCTGTTGAAGTGTTCAAAAGCCTCGGAGCAGACATAGTCAACATCGACTTAGACATCTTAAAATATTCGATAGCGGTATACTACGTGCTAGCCACTGCAGAGGCATCTGCCAACCTAGCTCGCTTCGATGGTATCAGGTATGGTGTTAGATCACAAAAAGCGACAAATCTTGAAGAAGTCTACGAATTTTCTCGGCAAGAGGGATTTGGTCCTGAAGTCAAAAATCGTATTCTCCTTGGTACCTACGTTCTATCTTCCGGATTTAAAGATGCCTATTACAAAAAGGCCCAGCAAGTAAGAACTCTCATGGTCCAAAAATTCAAAGAGGCCTTTTCTATGTGTTCTTTAGTTCTTATGCCAACCTCGCCTATACCGGCATTTACAATTGGTGAGATCCAGGATCCTCTTCAGATGTATCTACAGGATATATACACCATTGCTGCTAACCTAATCGGAGCTCCTGCTATCAGCGTTCCTTCCGGGTTCAATAAAAACAACATGCCGCTTGGTATCCAAATTATAGGGCCTCAGCTTCATGATAAAGAAGTCCTATGCGCAGCCCACTCCTACGAACAAGCGACAGGACATGGCAAAATAATACCTTCTTACTTCGACAATGAGGTTTCCAAATGAAAGAAATAGACTACGATTTGTGGGAGCCAGTAATTGGCCTAGAGGTGCACGTACAGCTAAACACAAAATCCAAACTCTTTAGCCACGCGCCAAATCGTTTCGGAGATGAACCAAACACAAACATAACAGATGTATGCACAGGACAACCTGGATCACTTCCAGTTCTCAATAAAGAAGCTGTAAAAAAAGCGGTGCAATTTGGTCTTGCGATAAAGGCTAATATATCCCGTTTCAGCAAGTTTGATAGAAAATCCTATTTCTATCCGGACAGTCCAAGAAACTACCAGATAACCCAATTTGATCATCCTATCATCCTTGGTGGTAGCATCGTTGCTGATGTGGAAGGAACGACGAAAATCTTTCCAGTCAATCGCGCTCATATAGAAGATGATGCCGGTATGTTAAAGCACTTCAGCACATTTGCAGGTGTCGACTATAATCGTGCCGGTGTTCCTTTGATAGAAGTTGTCTCGGAACCTTGCATCCACTCTGCAAAAGATGCGGTTGCCTATGCAACGGCTCTTAAGTCTATCATGGAATATATCGACGCTTCTGACTGTAATATGGAAGAGGGCTGTCTTCGTTTTGATGCGAATATCTCTGTCCGTTTGAAAACGGAAAAAGGATTTCGCAATAAAATAGAAATTAAAAACATGAACTCTTTCCATAACATGGAAATGGCTATAGAGTCGGAGATAAAAAGACAGATAAGGCTTTATTCTGAGCACCCTCATGAAGACCCAAAAAAGCTCCTCCGCAGCGGCACGTATCGTTTCGACCTAGAAAAAAAGGAAACGGTGCTTATGCGCTACAAGGAAGAAGCTGAAGACTACAGGTACTTCCCAGAACCCGACCTAGTCCCTATAGTCCTCACTGAGTCTTACATAGAGCAGGTAAAAGCTCACCTTCCAGAGCTTCCTCATGAAAGAAATAAGAGATACACGGAATCACTCGGCCTACCGCAGGCATCAGCAGCCACGCTAATAAACGACAAAAACATGTGTTTTTACTTCGAAGAAGCTCTTAAAACATGCAAGAGTGCAAAGAACCTTTGCAACTGGCTCATTGTTGAGTTCACAGGAAGGATCAAAGATTCCGGCAAGACGCTAGAGCAGTTCGGGATAAAACCCGAGAATGTTGCCCATCTTGTAAATATGATCGAAGATGGCACCATCACAGGTAAAATAGCCAAAAGTGTTGCAGATGATATGATCGTGACTCCTTCAAAAGACTGTAGAGATATTGTTAAAGAAAACCCTGACTATCAACCTTTACAAGACACATCATCGATAGAAGCTCTAATAGACCAAGTTCTATCAGAGAATGCTCAGTCTATCGCCGACTATAAAGCAGGAAAAACTAAAGCGTTTGCCTTCCTTATAGGACAAGTGATGAAACTATGTAAAGGTAAAGCTTCTCCAACAATTGTAAATGAAATTTTGACCAAAAAGCTGCAATAGGTATACTGCGTTTCTGATTTAAATTTTTTTTAGACTCCCTTCGAGTTGAGATTAAAGAGTTAGGAACGCATGTACAAACAGATAAAACTCACCTCTTACTGCACTCTGCTTCTTTTATGTAGTGGCTGCTACATGAACAAAGCTATCGTTCAACCATGGAGTGCTGACTACACTCCGGATTCTCAATCTGACTACTGGACGCCTACTAAACGATCTAAGCTCATCAAAACGCAAGTACAGCTTGATACTGTAGTGCCAACAGAAAATGATGATCTTTCTCTAGCTGAGATCATAAATATAGGGCTATCTAACAATACCGCCACCCAGCAAACGTGGGCGCAAGCCAAGTTTGCTGCAGCCACCTATGGCCAAACACAAAGCTCAGCGCTTCCTTCAGTTAAACTCATGTACGAGTTTTTCAGGACACGGGCTGCATCCTATAGCACTGCATTTTCTGCTGGTGGCAGCGCTACAGGCGCCGATACGGGAACAGGATCTGGCACAGTCAGCCAAGGAGTCTCTACAGGTGCAGTGTTCATTGAGACTTTTAACCAATGGGATCCACAACTGCAGCTCACCTACACGCTATTTGATTTTGGAAAGAATAGCGCTGCTGCCAATGCAGCAAGGCAAGCCATGTTCTTTGCTGATTTTATGCACAACAGGACAATACAAGACGTTGTTCAAATACTATCCTCTGATTATTACGATGCCATCTATCAAAGGCAATTGCTTGATGCTACGCAGGCCAATGTGATCACCGGGATGACGACCCTTGATGCCGCTCAGGTTGGACTTACTGCAGGAACAGTCAGTATATCCGATGTATTGCAAGCACAGACCACACTTTTTCAATTTCAGATATCCAACGTAGAGCAGCAGCAAAACGTAGTCATGAGCACCTCAAAACTACTCAAAGATATGGGACTTCCTGCAAATCTACCCGTAAACATAGAAATGATTTCCGATGCTAATCCAAAAGAAGAAGATATTCCTTCACTTGAAAATCTCCTAGTATATGCTATGCAAAGTAGACCTGATTTTCTAGCTCAAGGAGCAGATCTTCGCAGCAAAGAGCTTTTAGTTAAAAAAGCCCAAAGAGAAGTTCTCCCGGAATTTATCTACAATTTAGATTTTGGAAAGACATATTT
>Ga0194129_10005446_pt1 | contig 16239 bp, 12 predicted proteins | sample TA2KigCa35mmetaG_FD_150862 | JGI IMG/M metagenome (GOLD analysis project Ga0194129, IMG submission 150862) | Freshwater microbial communities from Lake Tanganyika, Tanzania - TA2015038 Kigoma Deep Cast 35m | ecosystem: Environmental > Aquatic > Freshwater > Lake | place: Tanzania: Lake... | reverse complement strand
CACCGCCCTCGTCGCCCTTGCCGCCGCGCTCGCGTGCGCGACCGCCGTCGTGCCCGCCCGCGCGGACGAGCCGGCCCAGGCCACGGTGCGGATCGGGCCGTCCCCATCGGCCGGAGCGGGCGGACGGCCCATCGCGCGCTCGGACGCGCACGCCCCGAAGAGCGCCGGCGCGACCACCGTCATCCCGAGGCCCCTCGGCGCCGCAAGCGCGACCAAGCCCGCGACCCCAACGAAGGCCACGCCCACCGGGAAGCCGGTGAAGCTCGTCGCGCGCCCGCCGAAGAAGCCGAGCGACCTCCCGCCCGGAGCGAGGTGGCACACCGTGCGCGCCGGCCAGAAGCTCGGCTCGATCGCGCGTCGCTTCAACGTCACCATCCCCGCGCTGTGCGGCGCGAACGACCTCGCGCGCCGCGACAAGCTCCAGCCCGGTATGCGGCTCGTCGTGCCGGCCCCCGGTGACGACGACGGCTTCGCAGCGCGGGCCGCGAGGCGCAAGGTCCTCGGCCTGCCCGCGGAGGGTGCGGACGCCTCGGCACGCCGCGACCTCGAGCCTCGCGAGCCCTCGCTCTCGAGCGCGACGCGCCAGGGCCATGCGGCCCCGCAGCTCGATGCGCGTCGCTCGCAGTATCGCGCCCCGAAGGACGCGAGCTTTCTCCCCTTTGTCGAGAAGCCGCGCAAGAAGGGCGTCGTTCGATTCCGTTCGCGCGAGCATGACTGGACCGGGCGCCTGCTCCGCAAGTCCGGGCGGGTGAACCCGTCGGCGCGCCGAGAGATCGAGAAGATCTTCGCCGCCGAATCCAGCACTGGCATCGACGTCGAGCTCTTGCGGCACCTCGTTCGGATCAGCGACACCTTCGGAGGTCGCACGCTGCGCGTCGTGAGCGGCTACCGCACCGCAGGGGCCGTCGAGCGCTCGCGCCACAAGGAGGGCAAGGCCCTCGACTTCACGGTCGATGGCGTCTCGGTCGAAGCGCTCTACGATTTTTGCCGAGCGCTCGACGGCGTCGGCGTCGGCTATTACCCGACGAGCGGCTTCGTGCACCTCGACGTCCGCGATCGCTGGACGACCTGGATCGATGAGTCGGGGCCCGGTGAGCCGCTGCGTCCGGTGAACACGAGCCACCCGGCCCCGGACGCAGGATCTCCCGCACCCGCGGCGACACCGACCAGCGGCGACGTGGTCGCCGCGCCGCCGAAGACAACGCCCGAATCGACGGCGCCCGCGACCTCGAGCGCGCCCGCAACCGCGGCCCCCGTCGACGACGCCGCGCGCACGAGCCCGTGAGCGCACCCTCGGGCCCGGGCCCTCGTCTCAGGCGACGCCGTGCGTTCGTGACGCGACGCGCACGCCTCGGACGATAAGGCTCAGCCGCGCGGGAGCTCGACCCAGAAGAGCGCTCCGCCGCTCGGCGCCCCGATGACGCCGACACGGCCACTCATCGACTCGACGAGGTGCTTGACGATCGACAAGCCTAGACCCGTGCCCCCGACGTCGCGCGAGCGCCCTGGGTCGGCGCGGTAGAAGCGCTCGAACACCCGCTCGCAATGCTCGGGCGCGAGCCCGGGACCGTCGTCCTCGACCTCGATACGAACGAGTCCGTCGCGTGGCGCCAGCGCGCGGAGGACGACATGCCCTCCCCGCGGCGTGTACTTCAGCGCGTTGTCGAGCAGGTTCGTCAGCACGTGCTCGAGCGCCGCGCCGTCGGCCGCAACGAGCAGGTCGTGTGCGCCCTCGAGCGCGACCGCGATGCCGTGCTCCTCGACCCGCAACGCCATCTCGTCGAGGGTACCCTCGAGCGCCTCGAGCACCGGCAGCGGCTCGACGTGGAGCGAGTAGTGACCCGCCTCGATGCGCGAGAGATCGAGCAGATCGCTGATGAGTCGGGCGAGCCGCTCGGAGCTGCGCACGATCGCCTCGAGGAACTGAACCGCGGTCTCGCGGTCCTCGAGCCCGCCGGCGAGTAGCGTCTCGGCGTTGGCCTCGATCACGCTGACGGGCGTCCGGAGCTCGTGCGACACGTTGGCGACGAAGTCGCGTCGCATGGCCTCGACCCGCCGCGCCTCCGACACGTCGTGAAGGACGAGCACCGCGCCGCCGATCGACGCGAGCGGCGTGACCCGTACGAAGTGGCGACGCGGCGGGTTCGCAGGCAGCTCGAGCTCCAGGTGCGAGGCCTCCCCTGCGAGGCCCCGCTGCGCGAGCGCCACGAGCGGCGCGAACTCGGTGAGCTCGGCGAGCGCCTTCGTCGGCGGGGGCTCGCGCCATCCGAGAGCGTCCCGCGCGGCCGGGTTGGCGAGGCGAACCTGTCCGAGCTCGTCGAGCGCGACCACGCCCTCGGCCATCGCGACGAGCACGGTGTGGAGCCGGGCGCGCTCACGCTCGAGCTTTACCTCGGCGCGGTGGAGATCGTCCGTGATGCGATTGAAGGAGCCCGCGAGCTTGCCGAGCTCGCCTTCGACCTCGAGCGAGATGCGCTCGTCCTTGCCCTTCGCGACGCGGCGCGCCTTCTTCACGAGGATCCGGAGCTGCCGCGTGAGCAGCTCGGCCGCGACGGCGCTCGCGACCGCCGCAACGAGGAGGCCGAGCCCGGCCGCGAGGGCCATGGTGGCGTGAAGATCGCGGAGCTCCGCGACGACGTCGCTGTGACCGCGCGCGAGCACATCGTCGCGCAGGTACCCGTAGAGGAAGAACCCGCTCGCCCCGAGCACCAGCGTCGTGAGCACGAGGGACGCGCTGAAGAGCTGGCCGCGAGCGCCGAGCTTCATGAGCGTCGCCGCTGGGCCGGGCGCTCCTCGGGCACGTCGGCGACCATGCGGTAGCCGACGCCGCGCAGCGTCTCGACGTAGGCCCCCGCCGCACCCAGCTTCTGGCGGAGGCGCTTGACGTGCGTGTCGACGGTCCGCGTCGTCACCTCGGGCGACATGCCCCACACGTCGATGAGCAAGGTCTCGCGCGACTGCACCCGCCCGCGCCGCTCGAGCAGCGTACGAAGGAGCCTGAACTCGAGTGCGGTGAGGATGACCTCCTCACCGCCGACGAACACGCGGTGCGCCGGGACGTCGAGCCGGAGCCGCCCGTGATCGACGAAGCCCGCGGGCTCGCTCGGGGCGTCGGGCCTCGCGCGTCGGAGGACCGCGCGCACGCGGAGCATGAGCTCGCGCACGCTGAAGGGCTTGGCGACGTAGTCGTCGGCCCCGACCTCGAAGCCGACCACCCGATCGACCTCATCGGTCTTCGCGGTGAGCATCACGATCGGCGTGCGTCGCGTCGCCTCGTGAGCGCGCAGCTGTCGGCACACCTCGGTGCCCGGCAGATCGGGCAACATCAGGTCGAGCAGCACGAGGTCGGGCGTCTCGGGTCCGGTCGCGAGCGCGAGCGCCTCACGACCGTTCGACGCGGTGCGAGTGCGGTAGCCCTCGCGGCGCAGGTTGTAGTCGAGCGCGGTGAGAAGATCCCGCTCGTCCTCGACGATCAAGACGAGCTCCGACATGCGCGGGAGACGTAGCACGAGTCGGTGACGCCGAGGTGACGCGCCGGTGCCGAGTCGGTGCCGCGCGCGTCGAGGACGCTCCCCGCGCGAGAGGACCTGCGGTCAGGGGACGAACAGCGAGCTGAGCGGCTGCATGCGCAGCTGGGCGCGCCCCTGCTCGTCGAGCGTCTCGGCGAGCACGCGGCAGATGGCGCGGAACTCCTCGGCCCGAACGCCCGCCTCGGTGCAGACCTGGCTCACGACCGCGTCCGGAGCCTCCTCGAGCACGGTCGCACGCTCACGCGCGGGCTGGAGGTGACGGGCGAGTTCGGGCGGGAGCTTGCGCGCGACGGCCTCGGCATCGGGCGCGCGTAGGCGCTCTCCGAGGGCCTCGAGGGTTGCCGCGATGGCGCGCTCGAGGTGTACCGAATCGCTCGACCCGCTCTTGGTGCGAACCTGCTCGACGAAGTCACGATAGCTCACGAGGACCTTCCCCTTTCTCGGCTGACCCGTCGCAAGGAGCGTGCCTCTCCGGGGCGGGCTCGCGACTCTAGGAGAATCCCTGCGATCGGGGCAAAACCTCTGCAAATTGCTGCGAAATCGTCTACGCAGTTGCGCGCGCTCGGGTTCGCAGCACATGCTCTCGGACCCCCGTGCTCACCCAGCTTCGCTCGAGCCGTACCGCCCCCGCGCGTGATTTGCGCGGGTTCTTGCCGACGACCCGTGAGGAGATGGCGGCCCGCGGGTGGGACGAGCTCGACATCCTGATCGTGAACGGCGACGCTTACGTCGACCATCCGGCGTTTGGCGGCGCCTTGATCGGTCGCTTCCTCGAGGCGCGCGGATTTCGTGTCGGTATGATCGCACAGCCCGACTGGACGTCGACCGACGCCATCTCGCGGCTCGGACGCCCACGGCTGATGGTCGGGATCACGGCGGGAAACCTCGACTCGATGTTGAACAAGCTGACGGCCCAAAAGAAGGTCCGCAGCGAAGACCAGTACTCCCCCGGCGGCCGCACCGGCGCGCGCCCGAACCGCGCGTCGATCGTCTACTCGAACCTGTGCCGGCAGGCGTTCCCCGGCGTGCCGATCGTGCTCGGAGGCATCGAGGCGTCGCTCCGGCGCATCGCGCACTACGACTACTGGTCCGACTCGGTGCGGCGCGCGATCCTCCTCGACGCGAAGGCGGATCTCTTGATCTTCGGCATGGGGGAGCGCCCCGTGTGGGAGGTGGCGCGGCGCCTGCGCGACGGCGAGCGCATCGACGAGCTGCGCGACGTGCGCGGCACCGCCTACGTGCTCCGAAAAGGCGAGTGGGAGCAGCTCGAGGCGTCTCGCTACACGACCGACGGGAAGACCGTCATCCTCCCGAGCTACGAGCAGGTGTGCCAGAGCAAGGAGGCGTTCTCGGCGATGTCGCGCGCCTTCCAGTACGAGACCAACCCCGGAAACGCGCGCCCGATCCTGCAGGCGCACGGCGTCGAGGCCGTCTACTACAACCCGCCCGCGATCCCGCTCGAGACGGCGGACATGGACGCGCTCTACGACCTGCCCTTCAAGCGCGCCGCGCACTGGTCTTACGACGCGCCCATCCCCGCCTTCGAGACCGTGAAGCACTCGGTCGTCACGATGCGCGGGTGCTTCGGCGGCTGCACCTTCTGCTCGATCACCGAGCACGAGGGCCGCGTCATCCAGTCTCGCTCGGAGGAGAGCGTCCTCCGCGAGATCCGCGCGATCCGACGCATGGGAGACTTCCGGGGGACGATCTCCGACCTCGGCGGGCCGACCGCGAACATGTACCGCATGACCTGCCGCTCCGAGGAGATCGAGCGCGCGTGCCGTCGCCTCTCGTGCGTTCACCCTGGGATCTGCGAGAACCTCGTCACCGATCACGAGCCCCTCATCCAGCTGATGCGACGTGCGCGCGAAGAGGAGGGGGTCAAGCACGTGTACGTCGCGTCAGGCGTTCGCTACGACCTCGCCGAGCGCTCGCCCGAGTTCATCCGCGAGCTCGCGCGGCACCACACTGGCGGCCAGCTGTCGGTCGCGCCCGAGCACAACGACGACGGCGTCCTCGACAAGATGAAGAAACCGCCCGTCCGCTCGTACGAGCGCTTCGTCGAACAGTTCCAGTGCGCGAGCAGCGAGGCCGGCCGCGAGCAGCACCTCGTGCCGTACTTCATCTCAGGTCATCCGGGCTCGACGTTGAAAGACATGGTGAGCCTCGCGCTCTGGCTGAAGGAGCGCGGCATGCGCCCGCGCCAGGTGCAGGACTTCATTCCCACGCCGATGGCGATGGCGACGTCGATGTACTTCACGGGCCTCGAGCCGTTCACGGGCAACCCGGTCTACACGGCCAAGGAGCTGCGCGACAAACGCCTGCAGAAAGCGCTCCTCCTCTACTGGGATCCGGCGCACCACGAGGAGACGCGCGAGGCGCTTCGTCGTGCCGGGCGGGCCGACCTCATTGGCAGCGGGCCGCGTTGCCTCGTCCCGCCGGATCGCGGCAAGGGCGCGCTCCCGATGCACGTCCAGAAGGCGCAGGCTCGGAAGCGAAAAGGGCGGCCGACGCCCGGCGATACGCGAGCCCCGCGCGGACGCTCCTGAGCACCCCGCCTTTCACGCGGCGGGTGTAGGCTTCGCGGCGTGATCCCCTCGACGCCGTTCGAGTCACGCGAGAAGCGCCCGCCGGTGCGCGGCTTCGTCGCGCGCCTCGGCCGGGAGGGGATCGAGGCCTACGAGGAGCTCGCGACGTTGCTCCGCCTGCTCGGGTCGAGCCTCCGTGCCGCGGTCGCTCCAGGCAAAGCCGCGCGGGGCGCCGTGCATCGCGTGACGCTCGCGCAGATCGTCTTCACCGGCGCCGAGGGGCTCCCGTTCGTGACGGCGACGGCGTTGGTCCTCGGCGCGACCCTGATGCTGCAGATGCGCGTCGCGGCCCCTGGCCTCCCAGGTGAGATCGTCGGCAAGGTGCTGGTGACACTGGTGCTCCGCGAGCTCGCGCCGCTCGTCACCGCGATCATCGTCGCCTCGCGCTCGGGGACCGCGATCGCCACCGAGATCGGGAACATGAAGGCGAGCCTCGAGGTGCTCGGCCTCGCCTCGATGGGGATCGATCCCGCGCGCTACGTCGTGCTGCCCCGCCTCATCGCCGTGGTGGTGAGCGTGCTCGTCCTGATGGTGTACTTCGGCATCCTCTCGCTGCTCGGTGCGTTCGCGCTCGCCGCGGTGTTCGGTACCCCCGATCTCGGCTCGATCCGGGCGGGGCTCGCGGACACGCTCGGCGCCCCGGACCTAATCCTCTTCGCGCTGAAGGGCATGGGCTGCGGCGCGGTGGTCGCCGCGATCTGCTGTCACTACGGCATGCAGGTGACGGGCTCGATCACCGAGGTGCCGATGTTGACCGGCAAGGCCGTCATCCGCGCCGTCCTCGGCTGCGTGCTCTACAGCTTCGGCGCGACCCTCGCCTTCTACTCGCTCGTCGGCACGCCGGCCTCGCAGATGTAGTACCGTCCGAGCCCGTGACGGACGGGCTCGAGCTTCGCGACGTGTCGCTCCGACGCGGGCGTCTCAACGTGCTCGACCACGAGTCGCTACGGGTCGCGCGCGGCGGCACCCTCGTCGTGACCGGCGCAAACGGGATGGGGAAATCCTCGTTCCTGCACCTCGCGGGGGGCCTCGTCTCACCCGACCTCGGCGAGGTGCGCATCGCGGGGCACCCGGTGAACCCGGCGCGCCCGGAGGCGCTCATCAACGTCGGAGTACGACGCGGCTTCGTGTTTCAACAGGGCGGCCTCGTCGCGAACCTGAGCGCGCTTGACAACGTCGCCCTGCCGCTCCGCTATCACGCCGACAGGCTTGGGCTCAGCGATGCGCTGGTCGAGTCGCGCGCGCGCTTCTGTCTGGGGGCGGTCGGCGTCGAGGGCGCGAACCTGCACGCGCTCCCCGGTCGGCTCTCGTTCGGCATCGCGAAGCGCGTGGCCTTCGCGCGGGCCGTCGCGATCGAGCCAAATTTCGCCTTCTTCGATGACCCCGACGGCGGGCTCGATCACGAGAACGCGGAGGTCGTGCACGACATCCTCGTCAGCTTTCGGGACGATCCGAACGTCACCATGATCGTAGCGACGAACCACCGCGGCCTCATCGAACGCCTCGCGCTGCCGGTGCACGAGCTCGCGGGAGGACGGCTGCACCGCGCCGATCCCTCGACGACGCCGCTGCGCTCACTCATCTGAGCCACGACGGACGTCGAGGCTCAGCGGGCGCGCAAGGCGTCGATCCGCTCGCCGATCGGCGGGTGCGTGGAGAAGAGCCTCCCGATGCCGCCTTGGATCCCCATCGCCGCGAGGCTGCTCGGGAGCGCCCCCGCCTCGAGCTGTCCGAGCCGCCCCAGCGCACGCATCATGGTGTCAGGCTGGCCGAGCAGCTTGGCGGCGCCGCGATCTGCGCGGAACTCTCGCTGCCGCGAGAACCACGCGACCACCAGCGACGCGAGGACGCCGAGGACGATCTCGAGGACGATGCGGATGAGGAAGTAGCCAAGGCCGGGGCCGCGGCGGCGCTCACCGTCCTCCCCGCGAGACAGGGCATTGTCGATCGCGAAGCTGAGCGCGCGACTCGCGAAGATGACGAAGGTGTTCATCACGCCCTGAATGAGCGCCATGGTGACCATGTCGCCGTTGGCGACGTGCGCGACCTCGTGAGCGAGCACGGCCTCGACCTCGTCCCGAGGCATCGCTCGGAGGAGCCCCGTCGAGACGGCGACGAGCGACGAATCGCGAAACGCGCCGGTCGCGAAGGCGTTGGGCTCGCCGTCGTAGAGCGCGACCTCAGGCATGCCGATCGACGCGCGCGCCGCGAGTCGCTCGACCGTCGAGACGAGCCAAGCCTCTTCTTCGGACCGGGGGGACGTGATCACGCGCGCGCCCGTCGTCCATTTCGCGATGGACTTCGAGAGAAGCAGCGAGACCGTCGCGCCGCCGAAGCCCATCAAGGCCGCGAAGATGAGGAGACTCGGCACGTCGAGGCCGGTCGCGGTGAGGTAACGGTCGACGCCGAGCAGGCTGACGACGACGCCGAGGACGAGAATGATCGCGAAGTTGGTGAGCAAGAACAGGACGATGCGCTTCATGGTGGAGGGCCGCGTCGCGGCCATGACGAAACGATAGGTCGGAAGCGCGCGAATTCAAGGGCGACGGCGGTTCTGCTTGCGCTGCGCTCGGAGAGGAATACGACGGTTCGGTCGTGTGCTTCCCCAAAGGGGTTTCGGCGCACGCGGGCACACCCTCCTCTCCATGAAGAAGCCCCTCCGCTCGAACGGTTCGCGCGCGCTCTCGCGGCTCATGCTCACGACCACGCTCGCCCTCCTCGGCCTCGGCTGCACGCCGGCCGCGTCTCCCGCTGGGGGTTGCTGCAAGAAGGGGCAGCCCTGTTTGCGCGCGCACGGCGGGGGCCACGCACACGGCCACCCGCACGGTGCTGGGCACGATCGAGGCGAGGGCCACGCACACGGCCACCCGCACGGTGCTGGGCATGGTGATGGCGAGGGCCACGCACACGGCGGTGGGCATGGGGATAGGCACGAGCATCGGCCTGCGCAGGCCGAAGGCCACGCTCACGGCATGCCGCACCGCTTCGAAGACGCGGAGGCCTGGTCGAAGCGCTTCGACGCCGCCGAGCGCGACGCTTGGCAAAAGCCCGACGAGGTCATTCACGCGCTCGCGCTACCCACCGACGCCATGGTGGTCGATCTCGGCGCGGGCACCGGATACTTCGCGGTGCGGCTCGCGCGGGCGCTCCCCAAGGGCCGTGTCCTCGCGCTCGACGTGGAGCCGAACATGGTCCGCTTCATGACCGACCGCGCGACGCGGGACGGGCTCCCGAACCTCGTCGCGCGCGAGACCCCGAAGGACCGCGCGGCGCTCGACGGTGCGGCGGACCTCGTCCTCGTCGTCGACACGTACCATCACCTCGCCGCTCGACCCGCGTACGTTCGAGCGCTGCGCTCGAGCCTCTCGCCTCGCGGTCGGGTCGCGATCGTGGACTTTCGGCTCGAGAGCGAGCGTGGCCCGCCGAAGGAGCACCGACTCGCCCCCGAGCGCGTGATCGAGGAGCTCGGCGAGGCAGGCTTCGCGCTGAGCGCGCGCTACGAGCTCCTCCCTGACCAGTATTTTCTCGTGTTTTCGCCGCGCTGAAGTTGGCATGACGGGGAGCGCGAGCGTCCCCCCGCCGCTCCTTCAGCGTCGTCGACGAAGCAACGCGACCGCGAGCGCGAGCATCGACCAGGTGAGGGCACGACCGGTGGTCTCGCGGCTAGAGACGGCGCAGCTCGCGCCGCACGAGGGAACGCAATTCATCTCGCCACCGCCGCTTCCGACACCGCCGCTGCCAGCGCTGTCGCCGCCGCCAGCGCCGCTCCCCGTCGATGCCATCGAGGCGCCACCCGCCCCGGGGTCGCCTCCAGCGCCTCCCGCACCGCTCGAGGCGCCGGAAGGCAACGAGTCGAGGTAGACGGTCACGCCGTCACTCAGGACGTCGGGCGAGCGCGCGCCGCCTGCGACCGTACGAACGGCGAAGAAGTACCGCCGACCGTCGACGAGCGAGAGCCCGTCGAGCTCGGCCTTGGTGACCTTGCCGACGTCGGTCCACGGCCCCGCCGATACGAAGCCACCTCCGTCGACCGCGTCGCGCACCACCGCGACCTCGTAGGACTCCGCACCTGGAGCCGGCTTCCACGATCCGTAGAGCGTCGACTTGGATACGATCGCGTCGACGTCGGACACGTTGATCCCGTTCGGCGGATCGGTGTCCACCACGAAGGTCGGCGGCGCGACGCTCGTCTGACGGAATGCGTAGAGGTGTCCGTCGGCCGCGGAGGCGAGCAGGTCATCCTTGCCGTCACCGTCGGTATCTCCGAACGCGATGGCGCCCACCGGCGCACCGATCTCGTGGGCGAACCGCAGCTTGCCGCTGCACGCCTCGACGCCGTACAGCCAGCCGTCCTCGGAGCCCATGACGGCGACCGCGATGCCGTCGCCCGCGAGATCTTCGTGGATCGCGGGCGAGCCGAGCTGGCCGAGCGTCACGTTCGCGGCCTTCGCCGCCGCGAGATCGGCGAACGCCTTGCCACCGCCGAGGATCTGCTCGACCCGCGTCCCCGCCGCCGCGCCGCCCGCAGTGATCCGGAACAATCGAGATGGGACCGAGAGCGAGCCGCCGAGGAGCATCCCGCTGGAGCCACAGGCCGTCATCGCGCCGTAGGTGCCGGGGCGATCGTCAGCCTGGCCCTGCCAGAGGTAGGACGTGAGCGCGTGGTTGATGGTCCCGGGCGCGGTGTAGCCAGCGTAGAGCGTCACCTCGAGATCGCCGCTCCCGTCGACATCGAACAGGATCGGCGTGTAGTAATCCCCGCCGAGGGCGCTCTGCTGCAAGACGCTGCCGGTCTTGCCGTCGAGGACGGTGGTCTTCGAGACAGCTTCGAGGACGAAGTCCGGAGTCCCGTCGCCGTTCCAATCCGCGAGCGCGCCGCCTGGGGGCTGGCGATTGCCCGGCCCGAGAGGAGCGGCCTGCCACAAGACCGCGCCGGTCGCGCCCGAGTACGCGGTCACCCGGTGGAGGGAGTCGTTCGCTTCACCATGCTCGACGATGACGTCGGGGACCGCGTCGGCGTCGAGCTTGCCGACCACCATGTCGGCGAGGATGTAGCCGAGCGTCTCGGTCGACCAGAGCACGCTGCCGTCCGCACGAAGCGCGAGCAGGCGATCGTTCGAGCCCAGGTTTCGCTCGAAGGCGACGACGCCGGGCTTCGCGGGGGCGACCGAGGCGTCAAGCCCGGCGACGAGCTGCGGAGCGCGCGTGGCCTCACGGGTCCAGACGACGCTGGGCGGATCGGCGAAGGAGGCCTTGCGCGCATCGAGCCGCTGGAGCGCCCCACGACTATTGACCAACATCAACCCTGGTACACCATCCCCGAGGTCGCCGACGACCGGGTGGTTCCACAAGAGGCGGAACTGCGAGCTCGAGAAGTAGCTCCCGAACTGCGCGCCGTAGCTCGCGTTCCCGCTGACCGGCATGAGCATGGCGTCGAGGACGTGAGCGTTTCCGTCCGACTGAGCGACGGCGAGCGCCGGCTTGCCGCCGCTCGTGATCCGCCACGCGGCGAGGATCGTCGACGCCCCTGGCGCCCCGTAGCTGCCAACGACCTTCGGCATCGCGCCGACGCCGCGGACGAGCTCGAGCGTACCGGTTACGCCGTCGAGCGTGCCGACGTCGTCGACGCCATCGCCGTCCACGTCGAGCAGGACGAGCCGCTGGCGGATCGAGGAGCGCTTGCCGGCTTCGACGTCGAGGGTGCCTTGAAGCGCGCGCTTTGCAAGGGTCCAGCGCGCCTCGAGCATCCCGCTCGAGCCGGGCGCGAGCCGATAGGCCGAGAGGGCTCCGCCCGCCGCCGTCAGCACCGCGTTGCCCTTGTTCTCGAGGATCGGCGCGACGCCGACGGCTTCGGCTCCGACAGCCTTCGCGCGCTCGGCTCCGGTCGCGAGATCGAATACGTAGGTCGACCACTCGGTCGGCGAGCTCTTCGCGGCGAGCACTACCTCTCGTGTGCCGTCACCGTCGAGATCCGCGATGAACCCGGGCGGAATGCGGACGGCCCCGTCCTGCGTCCCGACCTGCGCCTCCCACACGACCGCGAGGCGCGGCGACGGCGCGGCCTCGTAGTCGACGAGGTAGACGCGGCGCCCGTTGCCCGTCGGACCGTTGGAGTCGCTGAGAACGCAGAGCAGCTCGTCGAGCCCGTCCCCATCCGCCTCGACCGGCTCGCACTGGCTGGCCTGCACCACGTCTCCGAACGCGCTCGTCGCAGCGACGACCGCGCCGCTCGGCCCATCGAGGAGCTCGAGCCGAGTGCTGGCGCCGAAGACGAGATCGGCTTTGTCCTTTGCGCGCATGCGCGCCACGGTCGCTGCCTGAGAGCCCCCGCAGAACGAGACGGGAGGCGACCACATGAAGGCGGGGCTCGCGAGAGACGCTCCGGCGCCCGCGAAGCGATAGACGACCGCGCTCTTGCCGCTGTTGATCGCGCAGCAGCCGCACTCGTGGATCACGAGGTCATCGCGTCCGTCGCCGGAGAGATCGGCGATTCGGATCGCCGCCAAGGTACCCATCTCGCCGACCGACTCGGCCCACAGCGTCGCGCCATCGGAGAGCCGCAGGAGGTACGCGCGCGAGTTCGTGTGTGCGACGAGCTCGGGTGTTCCGTCTCCATCGACGTCCGCGAGGCCCGCGAGGCGCGGCGCCGCGGCCCCTGCGAGGGCGCCGTTCTGCCAGAGCAAATCGCCGTTGACGGGAGACTTGGCCGAGACGCCATTGGCCCCGGCGAGGATCGCCTCAACGCTCCCGTCGCCATCGAGGTCGACGAAGAGGGCTCCGTCCGCGCCGATGGATCCGCCGTGGAAGAATCGCCAGAACGCCGTCGGCTCGAGGAGCGCGGAGTCGCCCGACGCGGCGGCGGTGCGGCGCGCGTCGTGTCGCGCCGAGGGCCAGTCGGCCGACGCCGGGTCGGACGTTGCGCCGAGGGCGAGGAGGACACCTAACGATACGAAACCACGCCACGCACGCATCATGGTTCGAAGCTCCTTACTCATCACGGCCAGTGACCCACGAGCTGCCGTGCCGCTCGGTCGGAGCGCCCCCACGCCGCGCCAGCATCCTCATGCCCTGGTACGACAAATGTCAATTCTGTTCGACGAGGCGCCCCGAAGGACCCCGGCGAACGCTACCCTGAGCCTCGATGCGCGTGGTACGGTACTCATTCAGATGGTGCCGCGCGCGACCTTGACCCTCGTAACGCTCCCTTTCCTCGCGGCTCTTGGTTGCACGTCGGCCGACTCCAGCACGGCCCCGACGACCTCGGGCGCGACCGCCGGAGCGGGCGGAGGCGCGACGGGGGCCGGCGCGTCGTCGGCGAGCGCGAGCAGCAGCACCTCGAGCGCGAGCAGCAGCGTGGCCTCGAGCGCCGCGTCTACCGGGTCCGGCGGGTCGTCGTGCGTCGGGCCGAAGCCCTCGAGCTTTCCCTACGAGCCGCCGTGCTGCGGATACTCGGTCGCGATCCCCGAGGTGAAAGAGTCGGGCTTCGACGACGGCAACGGCAAGGCCCCACCCGATCACGTACACGTCGGCCTCGCCGGCCCGAGCGACACGAGCTTCGTCGTTGGCTGGCGCACGGACGACGCCACCACCGTGACACGAATGCTCGTCGGGACGGACAAGGCGGCCGTCGAAGCCGCCAACGACGCGACCGCCAAGGTCGCGCTCTACGCCGGGCACCACATCCTCTACGGCTCGGCGCTCGACGGGGACAACCCGACCCGCCACCACGAAGTGCACGCGTGCGGCCTCGCGCCCGCGACGTCGTATCACTACAAGGTCGGCGGCCCAGGGGGCTGGAGCACCGTGCACACGGTCTCGACGGGCCCCACGGTCGGCTCGAGCGAGCCGCTCCGCATCGCCGTGCTCGGGGACAGCCGCAACGATCCGAGCGTCTTCGCGAAGATCGAGGAGGCGCTCGCAGGAAAAGGCGTCGACTTGCAGATCTTCACCGGCGACGCCGTCGCGACCGGCGCGATGCAGACGCAGTGGAACAAATGGTTCGAGTCGACCTCCGGCAGCTTCTCGGTCGAGGCGATGCTCGCGAGCGCTCCGTTCATGCCCGTGAACGGCAACCACGAGGGGCTCGCGATCAACTACCCGGCGCAGTTCGCGATGCCGCAGGACCTCGCGACCAACGAGAAGGCACAGGGCGAGGAGTACTACTCGTTCGAATACGGCAACGCGCACTTCATCGCCCTGAACGACACGCCCGAAGCGGGCGCGCTCGCGGCGACCCCCCAGGTCGCGTGGCTGAAGGCCGACCTATCGAAGGTCGACCGGAAGAAGACGCCGTGGCTCTTCGTCATGCACCACCGGTCGACGTACTCCTGCGGAAATCACGGCTCGGACCTAGACCTCCGCAAGGCGTGGCAGCCGCTCTTCGATGAGTACAAGGTGGACGTCGTGTTCTCCGGGCACGACCACCTGTACGAGCGTTCGAAGCCCATCCGTGGCCTCTCGGGGAGCACCGGCATCCTCGCGATGGCCGGGCCCAAGGGCACCCCCGTGAAGGGGTCTGGCACGCTCTACGTCGTCACCGGCGGCGCCGGCGCGCCGCTCTACGACGTCGGGACCGACTGCGATCACACCTTCGTGACGGAGAAGACGCGAAACTACGTGGTCGTCGACCTGAACGGGACGACGCTGTCCCTAAAGGCCTACCGACTCGATGGCTCGGTGCTCGACGAGCTCGAGTTCACGAAGTGACGTGACGCGCGCCGTACTTCTGACCCTCACACTCGCGGCCCTCACCTCCGCGGGCACGCTGTCGGCAAACGCACCGGCGGCTACGGACGACCTCGCGCTCGCCCAGGCCGCCGAACAACGCCTCGAGCCTGCGCAGGCCCTCGAGCTCTACCGACGTTACCTCGCAGCCCACGACGGACGGCGCCTCGCGCGACGGGCAGAGGCGCGCATCGCTTGGCTCGAGGCCCGCGACGAGGGCGGGTTCGGTCCGCTCACGGAGCTCGAACGACTACGACGCGTCGACCATGCGTCGCTCCCTCAGGATGCGCTGCGCGAGTTCGCGGCGAAGGTCGCGCGCTTTCCGACAGGACGGGTGCGCCGCGAGTCGTACCACCTCCTCGCCGATCGCTGGCTCGCTCGCGGGGAGGCGGCCGAGGCCCTCGCGGCGTACGCTGCCTGGCTCGGCGAGCCCGGGCTCGATGAGGGAGAGCGCCAGCTCGCCGCGTCGGGGGCCGCCCTCGCGCGCGCTCGGCTCGGGCACGCGGACGCGCTCTCGAAGCTCGACGACGCGGGGCTCGGCACGCGGGCCGAGGGGCGCTACCTGCGCGCAGAGCGAGTCGGGCGCGCGCTCTCGCTCGTGTCATGGACGGCGCTCGCCGCCTTTGCTTTCCTCGCCGCGATGAGCGGCTGGCGGCACCGGAGGGCGCTACGGTTTCGGGCCGCGGTCGGTCGCGGCGAGGTCGCGCTCGCGGCGTTCGCGCTCGGCGTGCCCGTCGCGCTCGTTCGTCGGTACGACGAGCACTTGGTAAGCCAGTTCAGTCCATCGATGCTCGCGAGCGCGGGCGCGCTCGGCCTGGCTTGGTTCGCCGCCAGCGTCCTCTCGCCGCCACCGAAGGAGCGGCGTCGCCTCGCGTTGGCGAGCGCCGCCGCGATCGTCGCGGCCAGCGTGCTCGCGTGCCGTCACAGTGGCATGCTCACCGACGTCTTGATGGCGGCGTGGGAACCTCATTGATGCCGCTCCCTTCAGTCGTCATGACGCGGCTCGGCTCCCGTGAGCTGCTCACGACGCCGCCGCCGTGCCTCACGGGCGGAGGCGGCGTGCTCCTCGAGCTCTTGCTCGTCCTCGGGACGGGCGTTGGTGCGGCGCTCGCGGCGCGCGGTTTCCGCCCTCGCCTCGAGACGCACGGCCCGACCGAGCCCGTCGAACCCTCCGACCATCGCGAGGATGCGCCGGCGAGCGCGGACGCTGGAGCCGGCTCATGAGCGCTCGCGTCGAGCCCGAGGCAACTCGGGAGGTGGCGCGTCGACGCGACCTCCGCGCGCGCGCCCTCGCGCTCGCCGGTATCGCGTTCGCCTTCACGGCGCCGCTGACGTACGTCGTCGAGCGGGTGCTCGAGCGAATGCGAGCGCCCGCGGTCGATCCCGGGCTCATCCTC
>Ga0194129_10005444_pt1 | contig 16244 bp, 12 predicted proteins | sample TA2KigCa35mmetaG_FD_150862 | JGI IMG/M metagenome (GOLD analysis project Ga0194129, IMG submission 150862) | Freshwater microbial communities from Lake Tanganyika, Tanzania - TA2015038 Kigoma Deep Cast 35m | ecosystem: Environmental > Aquatic > Freshwater > Lake | place: Tanzania: Lake... | reverse complement strand
TCCAAGCAAGACCTGCTCAGCTGATGTCCAACACTGAACATCCCTACTCTTCATTCATCCCATGAAAAACGTACCTGACAGCAAACTGGGCCGCCTCTACCGAGAGCACATCACACTCATTCTCAACAAGGATGTTGATGCTCTGCTCAAACAGTACGCACCCGATGGACTGTTGATTTCAAGTTTTGAGAAGACCCCAAAGTACTTCCGCGGACGCGATGAACTGCGGAGCCATTTTGATGGAATCCTTGGAATACAAGGGCTTGAAACCGAGATCGCGTTCTGGGCCGAAACGGAAAATCCAACCACACTCATGATCGTTGAAGCGATCACGATGCAAACTTCTGGAGGTGAAGCCAAAATGCGCTTTGCCGACAGCTGGGTACTCAATGAACGCGGTGAAATTCAGATTCATTTTGCTGGCATGACCCAGTATCCAGATGGCAGCGTTGCCTGAGAATTACTCTGGTCAATCCTGATCAATCAGATCGGGGCTGTTGCGTCCAGATCAGCGCAATGACCTCCATTCGACAATGGCCTGATAAGGGGCCTTCGCCAACACGTAACAACTCATCGCTTTCCCATGCTTCAGATTGTGTCCCAATTGGCCATCACCTGCAAGGATCAGGCCATTACAGAGCAGTGGTACAGCCAGCATTTTGGTTTTCGACGTGCCAGAGTCGCAAAGTTGCCCGATGGTCATGAAATCATCTTCCTAAAAATGGCCGATTCAAGCTTTTACCTTGAATTGTTCTGGGCAGAATCGAACAGTGCTCTCGAGCCAGCCGTAAACGACGGCTACACATTTCCTGGCTTCAGGCATCTCGCATTTAAGGTCGAAAATGTCGATGCCAAACTCCAGGAGATGGGAGAAGTCGACATAACACTTGGTCCAATTAATTTTGATGATTACATTCCAGGTTGGCGCACGGTATGGATCCGTGACCCCGACGGGCGGATCATTGAAATCAGCCAGGGATTCAAAGACGAGTGAGCGTGGCATGCCATCACCACCTTCACAATTGAGCCCGTCAAAACTTGACAAGCTAAGGGCTTAGAAGACGTTGAAGGCGATGCAGATTCGCGGCTCATCACTGAGGGTTGGAATCGTCTCATGGGGGAGAAACGATGGGAACATAACGAGCAGGCCTGGCTGTGGATGCACGAGCGGCGACGCGTTAACAAATGCGGCTTCCGTTCCATGTGCTGAAAAAGCTAGGCAACCCTCGCCAGGGTGGTCAGGAGCCGTGGCGGCTGGGACGGCCAGATACATCACACCACTGATGACGGATTCGGGGTGGGTGTGACGACGCTGCCTACCACCCGAGCTCAACACCACGCCCCAGCCACTCCACCGCACCGCTGAATCGGATACAACATCGCGAATGTCCAACACGCGTCGAAGCGAGGACAGTGCCGGATGGGTTGCATGCCGCTGCAGGTAATCCTTCACCGATGGCAAGAGAAGCTCCATGAAGTCAGCAGCCATGGTGGTGGCGTCGGCCAGGAGTTCATGGGTTTGGGAGCCACCCTGGGTGGGCTTGGAAGCCCGGTTTGCCAGCAGGGTGGGATGATTCAGCACCCAATCACGCAGACGAAGCAGGGTCGTGTCCCCATCCTCAAACAACTGCGATTGCTGCACAAGATGCTCAGGCGCAAACCAGTCGGCGGGCCCGATATCTTGCTGTACCGACCGTGGACAATCAGCGAGAACACTCCAGAAGCGGGTTGGATAGGCCACTGCATCGGCAGCGGCAGCCGCAGCACTGACACCCGCAACCAGGGAGTCGAGATCACCATGCTCCAAAGCTGAAAACAGCAGGGGCACCACAGCCCTGAACTCAGCCGGATCTTTTGTTACCAGAGACCTCCAAATGCCTTGGGCTTTCGACTGCTGCCCAGAGGCGAATAACACATCCGCTAGAAGCAACTGATTGTCTAGACAATCAAGCTGTGAAGCTGGAAGTTGACGAAGTGTCGCCTCGGCAAGCTCAGCTTGACCAAGATGGTGATGCAATCTGGCCTTGTTGATCAGCACAAGGGGATGGCCAGGTGCACGCGCCTGCAAGGCCGTGTAATCGGCAAGAGCTTCCACAAACTGGCCCAGTTCGGAGCGGCAGATGGCCAGAGTCAGAGCAGGATCGATGGCGTCCGGAAAACGGCGGCAGAGAGCCATGAGTACGGCCTCAGCTTCGGAAAGACGCCCGGTCGCAATGCAACACTCAGCCCAGGGCAGCAACAGACTTGGTTCATCGGCTGCCAACTTCAAGCTGCGGCTGAAGTAGGCGTAGCCCAACTCAGGCTGGGAGCCTTGGAGAGCGATCTGCCCGCAAAGGGCAGCAAGCTGAAGCGTCAAAGCTTCAGGGGGAAGGGTGCACACCATCTCCACAGCAAGCCCGAGTCGCCCTGTGTTGAGGTAAAGCCTGAGTAGGTTGGCTCTCAACCGTTCGCTTCCCGGATAGCGGCTCAATCCGTCAAGGAGAAGCCCTTCAGCGGCACCAAATTGTGAGCAACGCAGCAACTGCACAGCTGCTGCGTTGATCTGCGATTCATCGGTGTAGTGGCTCAACTTAGGGGATGGCTAGGAGATCATGATCGAAGAGCAAAAAAAATCCCAACCTGTGGTTGGGATTTCGTAAAAACTAAACGCAATGGCTAGAGCAGGTTAAATTCCTCTGCAAGTTCCGCATCATCAAGAGAACGCCTCACATCAGCATTGAGACCGCGCAAGGAAACGCTGAACTGGGAACCGGCACGTTGCTTGGTAAACAAGAGATAATTCCAGCCAGTGTCGCTAATGCATTTGAGGTGCGTCATGTCAAGAACTATGCCCTTAAGATCGGGCAGTCCCTCGACAGCCGACTTCAAAAAGCGCAGGGTTGACGTATTGAGTTCCCCATTCAGCGAGAAGGTAGCCGTGTTGTTTTCATAGGACAACAGATTTGCATCAAAACCCATCCCGGAGGGGGTGATGCGGCAACGAACCTTCAGATCCTTTTCGCTATCGGGAAGATGGACGATGAGGTTTTCACGGTCAAAATTCTCGTAGATCTGGTTGTCAATCCAAACCTCGGTCAACTCGATGCTTCCAGCAGGAAGGAGATCGGGAGCCACACGCAGACAGTTTTCAGGCCAGGCTCCTGGTTTAGGACTGAAGTAGAAATCCATTGGTTGGCGATTCACCAACAGATTGCTGTAAACAGCGGCTAGGAAACAGAGTTCAAACGAGTGGTAACCAGCCATCGAATGACTGCCCTTACCGCGCTCGGTGCCAAGGGCGTAGGGCTGGCCGTTGGCAAGCACGTTGAAATAAATACCACCGGAATCGTAATCGAGGAACCAGCCGTTATAGAACGCTGAGCCCTCACGTGCAAAGCGCAGATATTCAGGCTTGTCGTTATAAACGCCAGCCATGATGTAGTAGGCAAGAATGCCCTGCTCTTGCTGCCACCAGGCCTTGCGATCATGCCATACCAAGCGGTGGAACTCTTCACCTTCTTTCTTGGTGCGTTCCATCATGTCGTACCAACCACCACGCTGGTTGTCGCATCCTGCCGCTGGAATCGCATCAGCAATTTGATGCGCAAAAGTCTTATAGCTTTCTTTCTGCTTCAGACTCTGCATTCGAGTCAGGTTCCAAGCAACCTTGAGGTTGTGGCCCACAACACAGCGTGCTTGATGAATGCCCCAATTCAAATCACGTGACCAATCATCAAAGAATTTTTCATTCATAAACGGACTGTAACCATAGTCCGGAAAATGCTCACAAATCGTATCGAATGTATATTCCAAAAAGTCAGCGTATTCAGGATTCTCAGTGGCTAGGTACAAATTAATCAAATAGGCTGGAGCATGGTCGCCCACGGAATTCCAATTCTTCTTGGCTTTATTGACGCCCAAGGAATCGGCCTTCGCGTCAAACGTAACAGGATCTACGTGGGAATAATAGCCACCGTAGGGACCATGATCTTTGTAATAACGATTGAGGAAAGAAATTGTATCTTGAATATCAACCAGGATATCCTTGTCGCCTGTTAAACGATAGGTTTGCGTGGGACCTGCAAGGGCATAAATTTGCTCGTAACAGGGGATTGCATTTCCACCTTCGTCTCCGCCTGCAGTCGAACCCATGTACTTGCGTACTGAACCATCTGATTGAATATCAATCTGGCTATACCAATATGTAATACCTTCAGATGTGTCTCGGTGCCTAAAATGTTTTTGCATATATTCAGTGCCCTTTGTGGCAGCTTCGAGAGCACGCTCGTCACCCGTCATCATGTAGGCCGTTGCAAAGCCGTAGACAAGACGAGAGACAGTGTCAAGATTTTGAACTCCATCCAGTTTCTTGCCTTCTGCACTCAGGTCAGTGCGAAAGTTCTTGAAATCAATGGTCTCTCCTTCGTTAACCTGAAACTGAGACTCAAGATAGAAATTGCACAGTTGCTGAATTTGATGAATCCACCAGTTTTGCTCTTCAAAACGAAGATGATCGGATGTACGGCCAAAGAGGAGAATGTGCTTAGCCTCAAACTTCAAGTCAATGGCTTCAGGATAGAAAAGCCCATAGACGTGGATGAAGCGCCCTTCGACGAGAATGTCAGCGATGGATGGTGCGACCTGAAAAGGCTCACCAAGATTTCGAACAAGCTCCGCATAACACGCAGCGGTCACCTTAACGGAGTAGCGCCTGCCATCGGATGTCTCGAGCTCGATGAAACCCTGAGAATCAAAGACACTAGGAGTCTCAACACTACGAATGTAACCTGCAATCAGGTCAGAAAAGGTGAAATTTAGTTGTCCGGTCATGGCACAGATGGGGTGAAAATGCTGACGGCTATGGAGGCGCTCAGGAGAGGCGTTACCTTGGAGAAGAAATGAAGTGGACGATCAATACGATTCTAAGGAGGCAAACAGAACTGGCAACACAAAATTAATTGTTTGGAATTCGGGTCGTGACAGCCACAATGCTACGGCCGGTCACCAGATAATTGCCAGAATCAATGATCGGAGCTTGCTCAGGAGCAACGATGTCGTTGGGGCTGCTCAAAGCTGTATCGATGGTACGTCTCCACGTCAGCCCGTCATAGGAGGGGATTTTGAACTCTACTGGCTCCCAGTACATGTTCATCATAATATGAATATTAAATGTGTTATCAGTGTCATCAGAAACATCACCAAAGGTGACAGCCAGACAACGTGAATCTGGGTCATGCCAATTGGGTTCACCAAGATCAGGGTTGGCCCAACGAATCTCAGGCACGCCAAAGCGATTGACCCTTCCTGAAAAATATTTGCCACGGAAATGATCCTTGTATTCACGACGCTTGGTTAGCAAGAGACTCCAGAAGCGAATCATCTCCTGAGAGTCTTGGGCCGAAATCTTTTGCCAGTCATACCAATTCAGTTCACTATCATGGCAGTAGGTGTTGTTATTTCCACTTTGCGTGCGTTTATGCTCATCTCCACCAACAATCATGGGCACACCCATCGAGAGCAATAGAAGGACAGCAAAGTTTTTAATCTGACGTGTTCGCAGATCATTCACCCACTGGTCGTCAGTCGCACCTTCAGCACCACAGTTCCAGCTGAGATTGTCCGTGATACCATCATTATTACCCTCGCCATTAGCTTCATTATGCTTATCATTGTAAGCTACAAGATCATAGAGGGTAAAGCCATCATGAGCGGTGACAAAATTGATGCTATTGACAGGCTCTTCATGTTGCCACTGATACAGGTCAGCACTACCGGTGATGCGCGCCGCGACTTCAGAGATGATGCCGGGGTCGCCTTTCACAAAGCGACGGATAGCATCCCTGAACTTTCCATTCCACTCTGCCCATCGTGCACCAGGGAAATAACCGATCTGGTACAAACCTGCAGCATCCCAAGCTTCTGCGATAACTTTGCTTGATGACAGCATTTCATCCAACTCAATCGACCAAATCACAGGAGGATGCTCGAGTGGGGCCCCGTTCTCCCCACGGGTCAAGACGGATCCCTCGTCAAAACGGAAACCGTCAACATGCATTTCATCGACCCAATAGCGCAGGCAGTCAAGGATAAATTTCTCGCCAATCGGGTGATTGCAGTTAAAAGTATTACCGCAACCTGTATAGTCATAATAGAATTCTTTAGACCCATCAGGCCCAGTCAAATAGTAATATGTGCTGTTATCATAGCCTTTGAAGCTAAAAGTTGGTCCCTGATGATTTCCCTCATCCGTGTGATTAAAAACAACATCGAGAATGACCTCGATGCCAGCCTGATGCAGTGCCTTAACCATGTCACGGAATTCATTAACCTGGCCGCCTGAATCAGGATCGAAGCAATAGCCATGATGGGGAGAAAAATAACCAACAGTACTGTAGCCCCAATAGTTAACAAGCTTCGTTCCATTCACCTCGCGAAAATCACTATCATCAAAGCCAAAAACTGGAAGCAGCTCAACAGCTGTCACTCCAAGGGACTTAAGATAAGGAATCTTCTCAATCACTCCACAAAACGTACCGGGGTGCTTGACACCACTAGTGGGTGACTTCGTGAACCCACCAACATGCATCTCATAGATCACTGTTTCCGACATGGAGCGACGCAGTGGTCTATCACCTTCCCAGTCATAATCACGAATATCAATAACAACGCTACGTATACTCTGGTGGAGATTGTCGCCAGGAACACAGGCAGCACCTCGGTTCCAGAGAGAGAATGAATTTCCCTTGGCATAGGGATCAATCAATACCTTGTCAGGATCAAACCGATGACCATTCCAAGGTTCGCGGGGGCCATCGACGCGATAGGCATAGCCGACCCCAGGCTTCAGACCTTCGACATAGACGTGCCACAGATAGAAGCTTTTATTCGCCGTTGGACTGAGATCGATGACCCGAAAGGGATCAAGATCTGTCGGTGAGTTGAACAGCAACAACTGAACCGACGTGGCATTAGCCGAGTAAACGGAAAAATTAACGCCCTGATCATCAACTGTCGCACCCAGAGGATGGGGCGAGCCTGAATAGAGACGATACGGCTGACCTGCCGGCTCTAGGGGGCGGCGCTTGAGCTGGGAGTCAGTGGCGGATGCAGTGGAGACAGTCATGGTCATGAATGGGGGTGGGGAGCGGTCGTCTCAAAAACGTTCTCAGGGAGAGAGCGCCTGCGTACAGCGCAGTGGTGAATTAGGGAAGTACCGCATCATTGGCCACAGTGCACACCAACCAATTCGGGGTGAACATCACCTTCGAGAACAAGGTTGATCAGGTAGGGGCCTGAATGGGTAAGCATGCGTTCAATCGCTGGCACGACCTGATCAGGATTCCAAACACGTTCTCCTGCCACACCAAAGCTGTGGGCGATGGTATCAAAGCTGATCTGAGGGTATGAGAGATCGAACGAGGTCGGGAATTGACGCCCAGAGATGCCGCGTTCTTTCCAAAATTGTGAAATATTGGCCTGCAGCAGGCGATAGGAACGGTTTTGGCAGACAACAAACTTTGCAGCGACACCATGACGGGCCGCTGTCCACAACGATTGAATCGTATACATGCTGCCACCATCACCGGAAAAGCCAATCACTGTCTTGTCAGGATGGGCCAGCTTCGCGCCAATAGCGCCGGGGAAACCGGTGCCAAGTGAACCACCTCTGGTCATCATCTTCTGACCGGGATAAAGACCTGGAAGAAATTCAGAAATCGGAGGTGAATTCGTCAAAGCCTCATCAAAGATAACATAATCATCAGGAATATGGTCCGCCAACATGCGTATGAAGAAGCCAGATTTCATGTAGATGCTCTTATCGTCATACTGATCAGATGGTCGTGAGGGGGTTGGCTCGTAGCTAGCAATCACAGAATGAGCGAATGACTGGGAGTGCTGAATAACCGCCTGTGTACGTTGATCAGATTCCAATTTGTAAGAGGTTGACAAGGCAGACGACAGCTGAGACAACAAAGCCTCTACAAAGGCCATGGGTCGACAGACGAAAGAAACATCGACTCGGTGGTTTTTGGCGATATTTCCAGGATTGCTGTCAACGTGCACAACTGAAGTGCCAGGAGCAAAAATATCGCCAAGATGGGGAAAGACCTCGGGCATCAGATAGCAGCCAAACACCATGACAAGATCCGCATCCTGAATCAGTGGCAGGCTGGCTGCTCCAAACATGTGCCCCGTACTACCGCAGTACAAGGGGTGGTTCTCAGGGAAATTGGTCTCGCCACCATCGGCCTCATACACCTTGGCGCCGACAAGCTCGGCGAGTTGTACGAGTGGAGCAAGCCCAATGGACTCTGCATTACCAAGGCCAGCACTGGCCGTCCAGGCAACGCCATCCCCGACAAGAAACACAGGGTTTTGGGCCCCGGTGATCAGCGGAATTAACGATGCGAGTTTGTCCTCGCTTGGTCTGGTGTCAAAGCTTGGGATGTGAGCCGGGAAGATCTCCTCGCTCACCTCTGCATCCAGGATGTCCTGCGGAAGACACAGGTAAACGGGACCGCAGGGTGGTGTGCATGCAATTTTGATAGCGCGTCGCACCATCCGCAGCAGGCTGCTCGGATGCTGCACCATGGCCGACCACTTGGTGACAGGCTCGGCCATCGCCACGAGATCAGCTGCCATCTGGGCATCCATGGCCTGGTACTGGATGCCGGCATCGCCTCCGATGACCACAAGTGGAGATTGACCTTTGAAAGCCTGATACAAATTCCCGATCGCATTGCCAAGGCCCGGCGAACTGTGGATCTGAACCAGAGCAGGGTTGAACCGCGCTCTCGCGTACCCATCCGCACAGAGCACGGCAATCGATTCCTGAAGGGTCAGGATGTAGTGCATCTCAGGGACATCCTCAAGCGCATCAAGGAAGCCTTGCTCGACCGTACCCGGATTGCCAAACATATGGTCAATTCCATTCGCCAGAAATTGACGAATGATGGCTTCATGTCCCTTCATAGAATGCGACTATGCTAGGTGGAAAGAAAAGCTGGTTGGACACCCCCGGCAGGCAACAAATCACCAACCGTATCGACGCAGGCCCTGCTCGAAAACCTTGACTATCAACTCGCCCACAAGCTGAGAATCCTGGGTGGAACGTCCAGTCAAGAATGGGTAATCGAGCACAGTAGACAAGGTTTTTCCGACGCCACCATGGTATTTTCCATGGGGTCCAGTAGCATCTCTGAGGATGTACTCAAGGGGATAGAAAGGAGGCCCAAAATTTGCAGAAGTGTTCATGGGCTGGCCGTCATAGCCGTACATCTGGGCAAAACCGGTGCCTTCCTTGTAGTCATACTCACGGGCATGGCCCGTCACATGTTTGCCCCAGATGATGCTCTTGCGATCGGTCCAGTCACGCGCAAAGGCTAAACAGGTTACGCAATAACATTCTGCAGCAATGAGCTTGTCACGATTGACATAGCCAAGAATCAAATTATGCAGCCTCTCGTTATTCACCATGTCAACCATGGGGCCACTGCCTCCTGGCAGCAGCAAGGCGTCATAACCATCAACAAACTTGGCCCAGAACTCATCGCGTGTGTTGTGAAACTTTTCTAGTTCATGTCCAAAACTAGGGCTATTAAAATACGGCATCAATGGCAGTTGTTCTGCCAAATTGATTGGGTTGGCCAGCAGATCAGAGTCGTCGACCTCCTTGGTGCGATGAGCAAAATGTTCGCTGGTAACACCCTTGTCGAGGGGAGGATCGATGTAGGTCGGGTCATAACTGGGCGGCAAGGCCGGGGGCTTGCGGCCAAAGGGGGTCATGAAGTCGAGGTGGTATCCGGCACCCTTGAGCACATCAAGGGGGCCGACCAGCTCCTCACCCCAGTATCCCCATTCAGAGAGGACAACAAGAATCCGCTTCGTCATAGAAGGCAAACCCGACAGGAGTTGCAGATGTCAACTCAGAATTAGCCAGCCACCACAGAAGCAGCAACCGAAACGAAACAAGACTTTGCAAGGACCCAACGCAACCTTAAGATACCCAAACAAAACTGCTGCGATTGCACAAAGTAGCTAGGAACAGGGAAATCAAACGATGGGCAATCACCATGAAATTTCCTTTGCACGACAAACGGCATATCACAAGCGAAGTGATCGAAAGTGTGAGCGTGGTCGGCAATATCTATGGCAAGCGTTGGGGATGGAACCCATTTGACAGCGAACACGACCTGGTCAAGGTCGGGCCCTCACTCTGGCAAGGAGTGGTTTCACTGGAATCAGCCCGATTGCCTGAGCACTCGGGGTTTTACTCGATGCGGCTGGTGTTGAACCACAACCCACGCAAGCAGCTCAAGGCCAGCAGTCATGGCCACGATCAGAGGGGCGTGATCTGGCATCTCGCACACGATCCGCTTGGGGTGCATCTGAGCAACATCAATGTCAACATGAAGCATGATGGTGAGGTACTCCTCATCTTTGACAGTGAGAAGTTGTGTTTCAGCGTGATGGCGAGCGGCTCAAACGACATCGATGGAGACTGGATCCAAGCAGTTGACGCTCAAGACAGCTATGAACTCAATGGTTTTGTGTGGGATGAACTCTCGATGTTTGAGAAATTCCAGCCCAGACGAGCTGGGCGCTCCTTCACGCAGGATCCAGATGGGGCCTGGTCGATCGAAGTTCCTCTGCGAACGACAGGTGGGATTGACTTTAGAGCCGATGGTGTGTATCAGTTTTTGATCTCGGCAAACCAAGAAGAAGACTTTGGATTCGCCTGCATCAATGATGGCAAAGGGACGCTAGTGAGCGGCACGGGATTCAGCAGCAGCCACGGGACATCAATGCATTCTGGCTGCACCATTCGCGCTTGCAAGAACGGCACGTATCGATTTCGACTCGTGAATCCGACAACCCAGCCTCGGATTGAAGTTCAGGACCCCGATGGTCAGCCCGTACCGGTGCTGAATCAGCGTCAGTCGATCCAGCTGCTGGGATCAATCTTCAAGGACTCGCCATTTGATCCAACCGTGGCGGGCCGCTCACTGAGACTCAATGAGACGACAGGCTGGCATGAGATCGAAATGGAGACGGCTGCTGGGGATCACTGCATCAACTTTGCCATCAATGGTGAGTTGTTTCTCGACACAATGGGCTTTGGATGCTGGTTTCAAGAAGCGGGACAGGAGGATGGCAAGACCCTCTCGGGGATGGCTTGGCATGGAAAACCCCAGGAATGGAACATCTGCTTCAGACTCAGCGCCAACGGCCTTCTCCGTTACAGCTATCAGCCTGAAACGGATGAATTCAAACTGGAGGTGCTCTCCGGCCCCGGGAGCCTCAAACCCGTGACAGAGCTGCGCGCATTGTCACTGGTGGGTGGGTTTCCAGAACCACTGGTGGCCTGGAATCCAAAGGACCCTGCCAATCTGATGGAATCGCTTGGTGGAGGCCGCTTTCAACGATGCGTGCATCTAAAGGCTGGAAGCGAGTATTCCTACAAATACGTCGCCAATCAAAGCGACTGGCAGCTGGTGTTCGCCGATTATGAGTTGGATGGCCATGGCACATCATTTGAGGGTCGCAATCCTGTAGCTGGTCATCCAACAGTCTCCAGCATGAAGCGCCATGGTCGACTGACCTCCCATGGCAATCCTCCACCTCTGAGCTTCACACCCATTCACTCGGGACCCTATCGCTTCTATGCCGACGTAATTACTGGAGCATACTCCGTGCAGCCACTTTGATACGATTTAAAGCAGAAAGCTAATCAGGCTGCAGAGGGGAATTGATGCAAATGTAAAAATCAAAGAGTAGTTAGAGACAGTTTTGCCGAAATGATAACTTTTATACAAATAGCGGCGAAAGTGACGTGAACCACCGACCCTTAAAGTACGCCTCAGTTCAAGTCCATTGCAGGCAAACACATTAATGTGCAGAATGACCAAAGCGTTGGCAAACGCACAAATGATGAAGAGATCGAGGAATGTTGGATAGGGAAGAGGCGGGATGGTTTGTCGATAAGAGGTTTGTATGAACACAAGCGCAAGAATGGATGTAGCCGGCAGAGCAAGGCGTACATTGTCAACGGAGCCAACCAAACGAGGGCTGATGGAAGCCACAGCAACAATCAGAATAATGGGGAGAACCCAGTTAAAAATTTCGGAGGCAAAGTCAGATCGATAGATAACGGCTACGTTAACGCGGCTGTAGGCATCTCCCATGCTGCTGGTTCGGGCATTGAGCGCTTCGGTATCGGCGTAGGCATAGAGTTCCTGCTGACAAGTAGTCACCTGAAGCCTGAAGCCATTCAGGCCAATAAATTCACCATCAGAAGTAGCGGGACTAAAACGCCGGTAGACAAGCTGAGCATTGTTCGCTGTCATCACCTCCTGCTTCAGTTCTAGATAAACAGGCAACCGCATATTGTTAAACGGAGAAAACCTTAAATCCAATGATGGAATATAGAACATGCCATCAAAACTGATCGAAGCATGATACCTATCAGGGCCATCTTGGTATGGCTGTGCAGTCGTCATTTCCGTGTTGAAATCAGCATAATTGGTAATATTGGGGAATGAGACAAGATCAACTGCCGTCAATTTATTGTCGGCCATCCATTGGTGCACACGATTTGACCACGACAGACTCACAAAGCCATTGGCGCGAAAGGTGGTGTCTGTCATATCAAGGTCGTAGATATTCTCAACCAACAGCGACACCTGAATCGCCTCCGGGAGCATTCCTTGAAACAGTGGCGGCGTGTTGTAGTCAGCTTGCTTGATGGCAATGGGCTGGCCGCAGGGGTAGGTAGCCGATGTGTTCAATGTGTGGCGCAGATTGGCGGCCTGCACTGGCAAGCTCAAGGCCAGTGCAATTGAGAGGCTAGCCACTAGCAAAGTCATCTTTCGGACTGCACTGCTAAGCATCCACGACTTGACGACGAACAAGCGCTTCATCAAGCCGTGGACCCTACAGTGATGCCAAAACAAAACAAGCAGGGAAAGCAGCCTCTCATCACCGCGCCTCAACATAGGGTTGAAGAAACAAGCGCGGGAAAATCAGATTCTGCATGATCATTGTAAACAGAACAGCGATGCAGACGCTATCAACTCCGACGTACTCAGGAATCCCGAAAAATTCGTCCATTGGAATGCCACTTTGTCTCAGTACCAGGGGCAACGTGCAGGCAATAGCAATCCCGATGATTCCTTTTGGTGAGCACATTGACCAGACAAACAGGTCATGACAAGAATGGAGTCAAGGGCTGTGAGTGACAGAATTCTGATCCGAGAAAACCATTTGCTGAAGCTGTAGGCAGCCATGGCAGCCAGAGGTCGTGACACCCAAATGACCAAAGCGAGACTGATACCAGCCGGGATGGTCAGGATCAGCTGATTGGACTTGATCGTCAGGCCCACGAGAAAGGTGAGGATGGCCTCGGTACCGATATTGATTGAATCAATTTGAAGCGAGATGGTTTGCATGGAAGTTTCATTCTCACCGGGAAGATCAGTCACCGCCATCGCATTTTTGAGTTTGACCCCAAGATAGGCTCCCATGCAGAGGGAAGTCATGGCTCCGCCTAGACCCAGCAACCCATGGGTGATGCCATAGCCCAGGATGACCGTACCAATCGTGATCACAAACACCTGGGGTTTCTCCAAGGACAGGTGGGTGATCAACAGATAAAGACAATGGGCAAGCACAATGCCCACCCCAGCGGTCAACGGCAGTGCTCCCCAGGGATATGGGTGGGTTGTCAGGTGGTTGGCCTGAGGAAGAGCGCGCTCAAAGTAGCGCAGATTTGAGTTTCCCCAGATGATGATGATGCTGGTGCCGAGGCTGGCTTCAAATTGAAAAGTAGTCTGCACCCAACTCGAAAGATTTGCGATCCGCTTCGAGAGATACCAGAACGCCCCCCAGTCCATCACGGTGCAGGCATAGGTCAGCAGCAATGCGAAGACAAAAGGATGCTGAACAGCACCAAAGAGGGACAGGGGGCTGGACAGCACGCCATACAGCAAACCGACGCTCAAGCTCAACGACAACAACGTGACCAGAACCACGAGAACGAGCTGGCTTCTGACCACACGCCGCGACTGGGAGAACGGCTCGCAGAACATCAGGCCTGCGTAGAACAGCAGCAGAGCCAGACCCAGCTGGTGAAGATGCTCAACCTGTTCGACGAGCTGTTCGTCATAATTGATGTTGATCAACAGGCCAGCAACAAAAATCAAGAGCGATCCTTGGAGCTTGATCTTCAAGGCGAATCGCTCAGCGATGGTTGCCGCGATCAACAGCACACAGAGAAAGGCGACCAGGATGCCAAACCCACGCCCTCCCTGACCCAAAGCCTCGAGAAAAGAGAGCATCCGGGTGCTACCTGCACAACCGCCATAGGGTATGTGGTCAGCGCACGGTTGTCACCCAAGCCATCGAGCCATCATCAAAGCTTCACACATCCGCGCGCTTGATGCAGCATTCATGAGCGAATCAGGGATCAATCTATCACCGATTGGTTGATCTTCATACCTCTATCACGTCGACACAATGATCGGCGACAACCCCGAGTCGAAGCAATCCTTGCAGAGGGCAACCAAGAAGATGACCAAGGACAACTCAACAACGACGCCGATTTCGATCTAACAGGATTTCAAGCTCATAGGAATTCAATTTTATAGGATTTCAATCTAATAGAATTTCAAGCCAATAGAATTTCAATCTAATAGGTGTAATTGGCCACAAACAGGCTGGAATCATCCGAGGGTTCCGAACCTGCGGCATAGGCCCCGCGGCTGGCCGCCCCATTGGCCCGCGCCCTGGCCATTAGCGCCTGCTGGCCAGCGGTCACGTCTGAGCCACCCCAGTGCTTGAGGCACGAGTGTTGCAGGGCTCTGCCAAACGAGAAGCCCAGATGCCAAGGGGCAAACCCCTGGGCCGCGGCCTGGTTGATGGCATTGAGGCAGAGGCTGGCATCCTCCTCGCTGAGCCCGCCGCTCAAAAACAGGATCGCCGGCACGGCTGCTGGCACCGTGCGGCCCAGGGTGCGCACCGTGAACTCGCCCACCTCATCGGCACTAGGGCGGCTGGAACAGTCGGCGCCGGCGGTGGTCATCGACGGCTTGAGGAGGCTGCCCTCCAGAAACACACCATTCACCGCCAAGGCCTCGTACACCGTGCGCAGCACCCACTCCTGCACCGATGCGGTGGTGGCGATGTCGTGATCGCCGTCCATCAGGATCTCCGGCTCGACGATCGGCACCAGTCCGTGCTCCTGGCAGGTGCGGGCATAGCGGGCCAGACCCCAGGCGTTCTCGCGCACCGCCAGCTCCGAGGGGCAGCCATCGGCGCGGATCTGCAGCACGGCGCGCCACTTGGCAAAGCGTGCCCCGCGGTCGTAGTAGCGCGCGGCTCGCTCGGCCAGGCCCTTGAGCCCGGTGCACCAGCTCTCGCCGCTCAGACCTCCGGCCAGGGGTTCGACGCCTTGATCCACCTTGATGCCGGGCACGATGCCCTGCTGCTGAAACAGCTGGATGATCGGCGTGCTGCCGGCGGCCGCATTGCCGTTGTTGCCATCGGCCGGCAGGGGGCTGCTGTCTTGAAACAGGGTCTCCTCAAACAGGATCACACCCGAGATGTGCTCCGCCAGGCCGGGGGTGGTGGCCAGCAGGGTGCGGTAGGCACGGCGGTTGGCTTCGCTGTTGTCAAGACCGATCGCCTCAAAGCGCTTGCCGATCGTGCCGGTCGATTCATCGGCCGCCAGCAAGCCCGTGCCCGGGGCCGCCAGGGCCGCCGCCGTGGAAGCCAGTTCATCGCGAAAGTCGTCCAAGGCCATGGCTGCTGCACCCGCCGCTCTCCCCCCTGGCTAAAGACGTCTGCGCCTGACGTCAACGGTCGTGCTGCGGGGCCGGCACAATCGCAGCAATCCCATCCCTCTCTGACGCGGCAGTCTGTGCTCCCCGCTGATGGCCTGCTGCAGCTCACTCCGCAGGGTCTCTATTGCCCTGCGGCTGAAGCCTGGATCGACCCCTGGCGCCCTGTGTCCCGCGCCCTGATCACCCATGCCCACGCCGACCACGCACGGCCGGGCTGCGGCGAATACTGGGCCACCGGCAGCAGCGAGGGAATCCTGCGGCAACGACTCGGCGGCGGTATCAATCTGATCCCAGTTGACTACGGCGCCCTGAACCGCATCGGCGGGGCGCGGGTGTCGTTCCACAGCGCCGGCCATGTGCTCGGCAGCGCCCAGATCCGCCTGGAGGCTGGCGGCGAAAGCTGGCTGGTAAGCGGCGACTACAAGC
>Ga0194129_10005443_pt1 | contig 16245 bp, 10 predicted proteins | sample TA2KigCa35mmetaG_FD_150862 | JGI IMG/M metagenome (GOLD analysis project Ga0194129, IMG submission 150862) | Freshwater microbial communities from Lake Tanganyika, Tanzania - TA2015038 Kigoma Deep Cast 35m | ecosystem: Environmental > Aquatic > Freshwater > Lake | place: Tanzania: Lake... | reverse complement strand
GATTACCATTCAATGAAGAGTCCAACACAACAAATAAATTAGAATTCAATGAAACATCACCTATTACAAATAATTTGGAACCCAATGTAGTATTTCCATCAACACTAAGTGTGCCTCTATCAACAATATTCTTGGCAACAGAAAGATTACCATTCAATGAAGAGTCCAACACTACAAATAAATTGGAGTTCAGTGAAACATCACCTGTTACAAATAAATTTGAACCCAATGTAGTATTTCCATCCACCAATAAAGTTCCTCTATCAACAATGTTCTTTGCAACAGAAAGATTACCATTCAATGAAGAGTCCAACACAACAAATAAATTAGAATTCAATGAAACATCACCTATTACAAATAATTTGGAACCCAATGTAGTATTTCCATCAACACTAAGTGTGCCTCTATCAACAATGTTCTTTGCAACAGAAAGATTACCATTCATTGAAGAGTCCAACACAACAAATAAATTAGAATTCAATGAAACATCACCTATTACAAATAACTTGGAACCCAATGTAGTATTTCCATCCACCAATAAAGTTCCTCTATCAACAATGTTCTTTGCAACAGAAAGATTACCATTCAATGAAGAGTCCAACAAAACAAATAAATTGGAGTTCAGTGAAACATCATCTGTTACAAATAATTTGGAACCCAATGTAGTATTTCCATCCACCAATAAAGTTCCTCTATCAACAATATTCTTTGCAACAGAAAGATTACCATTCAATGAAGAGTCTAATACAACAAACAAATTGGAATTCAATGAAACATCATCTGTTACAAATAATTTGGAACCCAATGTAGTATTTCCATCAACACTGAGTGTGCCTCTATCAACAATATTCTTGGCAACTGAAAGATTACCATTCAATGAAGAATCTAATACAACAAACAAATTGGAATTCAATGAAACATCATCTGTTACAAATAATTTGGAACCCAATGTAGTATTTCCATCCACCAATAAAGTTCCTCTATCAACAATGTTCTTTGCAACAGAAAGATTGCCATTCAATGAAGAGTCTAATACAACAAACAAATTGGAATTCAATGAAACATCATCTGTTACAAATAATTTGGAACCTAATGTAGTATTTCCATCAACACTGAGTGTGCCTCTATCAACAATATTCTTGGCAACTGAAAGATTACCATTCAATGAAGAATCTAATACAACAAACAAATTGGAATTCAATGAAACATCATCTGTTACAAATAATTTGGAACCCAATGTAGTATTTCCATCAACACTGAGTGTGCCTCTATCAATAATATTCTTGGCAACTGAAAGATTACCATTCATAGATACATCTGTTGTCACAAAGAGAGAATTGTCCATTTGAATGCCAGTTAAACGATTAACAATATCATTTATTGAAATGTCTATGTAATCAATTCGTGTTTTGGTCACAATAGCATCACTTCCGTTATCACCCGGATTCGATAGAGACCATTTATTCGCATCATTAAGTTTTATATAAGCAACCACATTTTCATTTGCTTCCACTTCTATTCCTGAACCAACTGAACTTATACCTCCCTTATTTAATCTAATTAAATTATCACAAATATCCAAATTTGTAACATTTAAATGAGTTAATGTTCCTGTTATTGATAATGTGTTTGCACGAATGTCATTTATAAACAATGTTTTACCTACTGTAACATTTCCATTCAATAGAGAATCACCATCAACTGTAATATCTTTTCTTATAGTAACATTGCCACCAATTCCGACTGATGAAGAATTAAATGACGCATCAGCAGAAACAAATAACTTGGTATTCAGAGAAACATCACCATCAACAATAAGACCTTTTCTTATAGTAACATTGCCACCAATTCCGACTGATGATGAATTAAATGACGCATCAGCAGAAACAAATAACTTAGAGTTTAATGAAACATCACTATCAACAATAAGACCTTTTCTTATAGTAACATTGCCACCAATGCCGACTGATGATGAATTAAATGACGCATCAGCAGAAACAAATAACTTAGAGTTTAATGAAACATCACCTGTTACAAATAATTTTGAACCAAGTGTTGTATTTCCATCCACCAACAGAGTTCCTCTATCAACAATATTCTTTGCTACAGATAAATTACCATTCAGTGATGAGTCCAATACAACAAATAAGTTAGAATTTAATGAAACATCACCTGTAACAAATAATTTGGAACCGAGTGTAGTATTTCCATCAACACTGAGTGTTCCTCTATCAATAATATTCTTTGCCACAGAAAGATTACCATTGAGTGAAGAGTCTAATGCAATAAATAAGTTAGAATTTAATGAAACATCACCTGTAACAAACAATTTGGAATTTAATGTAGTATTTCCATCAACACTGAGTGTTCCTCTATCAACAATATTTTTAGATACTGCCAAATTACCATTCATAGAAGTGTCATTAGAAACAAACAATTTACTGTTTAACGAAGCATCTTGTGTTACAAACAAATTGGAATTGAGATAAGTAATTCCATCAACTGTTAATGTTCCTCTATCAACAATGTTCTTAGACACTGCCAAGTTTCCATTCATTGATGTGTCCTGTGAAACAAAGAGTCTAGCATTCAGTGATGCGTCCTGTGTCACAAATAGATTTGAATTTAAATAAGTAATTCCATCAACTGTCAAGGTTCCTCTATCGATAATGTTCTTAGATACTGCCAAATTACCATTCATAGAGGTGTCATTGGAAACAAACAATTTACTGTTTAACGAAGCATCTTGTGTTACAAACAAATTGGAATTGAGATAAGTAATTCCATCAACTGTTAATGTTCCTCTATCGACAATATTCTTAGACACTGCCAAATTACCATTCATAGAGGTGTCATTGGAAACAAACAATTTACTGTTTAACGAAGCATCTTGTGTTACAAACAAATTGGAATTGAGATAAGTAATTCCATCAACAGTCAAGGTTCCTCTATCAACAATGTTCTTAGACACTGCCAAATTACCATTCATAGAGGTATCATTGGAAACAAACAATTTGCTGTTTAATGAAGCATCTTGTGTTACAAATAATTTACTGTTTAAATAAGTAATTCCATCAACAGTCAATGTTCCTCTATCGATAATGTTCTTGGACACTGCCAAATTACCATTCATAGAGGTGTCATTGGAAACAAACAATTTACTGTTTAACGAAGCATCTTGTGTTACAAACAAATTGGAATTGAGGTAAGTAATTCCATCAACTGTCAAGGTTCCTCTATCAACAATGTTCTTGGACACTGCCAAGTTTCCATTCATAGAGGTGTCATTGGAAACAAACAATTTGCTGTTTAACGAAGCATCTTGTGTCACAAACAAGTTGGAATTCAGATAAGTAATTCCATCAACTGTCAAGGTTCCTCTATCGACAATGTTCTTGGATACTGCCAAATTACCATTCATAGAAGTATCCTGCGACACAAATAGTTTGCTGTTTAATGAAGCATCTTGTCTTACAAATAAATTGGAATTCAAATAAGTAATTCCATCAACCGTCAAGGTTCCTCTATCGACAATGTTCTTGGACACTGCCAAGTTTCCATTCATAGAGGTGTCCTGTGAAACAAACAATTTACTGTTTAACGAAGCATCTTGTGTCACAAACAAGTTGGAATTCAGATAAGTAATTCCATCAACTGTTAAGGTTCCTCTATCGACAATGTTTTTAGACACTGCCAAATTACCATTCATAGAGGTGTCATTGGAAACAAACAATTTACTGTTTAATGAAGCATCGTCTGTGACAAATAATTTACTGTTTAATGTTGTATTTCCATCTACAGACAATGTTCCACGTCCAACTATGTTTTTACCAATACTTATATTGGCATTTAAAGACACATCATTTGATACAAATAATTTACTACTGAATGATACATCTCCTCCTACAAACAAATCATTGTTAAATGTAGCATCGGCTGCCACGCGCAACTTACCTCCAAACGACACATCATTTACTACAAAAAATCGCCCACCAAACGACACATCTCCATGAACATATAAATTATTATCTAATGTCATTCGACTCTTTACAAAAATCACATTTGACGAATTGCTTCCAAATACAATATTGTTACCAATTGTCGTCGTTAAATTTCCCGAATCATAAGAAGTCTGTGTTAAAGTATATCTTAAATAATTAATACTCATATCGACATTATCAATTCGCAAAGAAGTATTTGTTGCAAAAGCAGGATCATTCGCAATAGAATCTGCCAATTCCTGTAATGAATTCAATGTGTCTGACAAACCTTCACCGCTAACTAATGAAATCTTTTCATTGACATATTCAAGTGTCGCAACTCGACTGCCGTCTTCGTAAATCTCCAAGGCATTAAAATCACCACTTACATCCATTAAATATCCTGAAGGACCGGATGTATAATTTGCTCCTGTAACCAATACATTTCCGTTTATTATTGCGTCATCAATACTTGTAAAACCAGTAAATATAACATTCCTTTTATTAAGTTCATTTAATAAAGGTATTGAACCATCTTCTACATTAGTCTTATATAAAGCAGAAACGAGGTTACTATTTCGCCGTTCTGTGCGTTGCACATTACTTGCTCTGTTTGACCCCCATATTGGCATTTCTATATATATATAATCAAATAAAACTAATATTTGATTACATCTAAGACATTTCGACACACTCAATATCATCAAAATATGGATCACTCAGAATATTCATCATTTCCTCAAATGTATTATCTTTTCTAAGTATTTGTTCATTTTCTTCACGTCTTTCTTCCTCACTCTCACAAATATATTTTCTTAAAGGCGTCAAATATGTTTTTCGCAATTCGGCACAATTTATTTTCATACTTTTTGCAAGTTCATTGTTAAATTCCTTATGATTGTGTCCTTTACTCTTTTCTGATGGTATCCATTTTGCTATCTCCGACGTCTTTTCTCTTTTTTTCATATTTTCTAAATCAATACGCAATTGTTTGCATATTAGGTTCAAATAATGTATCGACGACCTTTTTCCCAATGGTAAATATATAAAATCATCCCATCTTCCATATTTATTTATGAATAATTCCATATTTTTTATCAATTGATCCTCACAATTTGTCTCCAACCATCGATATATTTTTTTTGATAATTCCCGTTCTCCTCTGCCTTTTTTGTTATCCCGAATATATGCCATACACCTTAATGTATATAGAGGATTTTCTGAATATGCATTCTTTAATAATATGTCCAATTCTTCATACAACATTCCTCTGTAACATTTATTAAATATTTCTGTTACACCTATTAATATTTCTCTATCGTTGGTCTTCTCAACTTCATCCACAGTTGTTGTCTCTGCTTCTTCCACTGGTGTTGTCACTAGTTCCTCCACAGGTTCTACAGGCGTTGTTACTAGTTCCTCCACAGGTTCTACATGGTTATTGGTTGGTTTCTCATCAGGTTTATTGGTTAATTCCTCCACAGGTTCTACAGGGTTACTGATTACTTCCTCTACAGGTTTATTAGTTGGTTCCTCCACAGGTTTATTAGTTGGTTCCTCCACCAGTTCTACAGGTTTATTAGTTGGTTCCTCTACAGGTTTATTAGTTGGTTCCTCCACAGGTTTATTAGTTGGTTCCTCCACCAGTTCTACAGGTTTATTGGTTGGTTCCTCCACAGGTTTATTAGTTGGTTCCTCCACAGGTTTATTAGTTGGTTCCTCCACAGGTTTATTGGTTTGTTCTTGTTTTTTAAAAAAAAAATTAAAAATCGAAGAGAACATACTATATTATGTAATTTATAAATAATTTTCTATATTAATTTTCATACAGGTTAAATTTATGGAAGCAAACTTATTTATTTCCAACCATTATTTCACAAATAATAGTAAAAGACCAATTGCCTCCATTCAGATTCACAACATCTCCTTTATCATTCATCAATTTCACTGAGAACTTCTGTATTCTAACTGGACCAAAATATTTTCTATCTTGATTCTGTAAAGTTCCACCAAACTCCATATAGGTACTACCAAATGCTAAACCCGATAATTTTAATGGAATTAAAGCAAATACATCACGCAATACTGGACCAACAGAATAACTCTTTTCTTTCGTCCGTTTTGCTTCCAACACTTGATTCATCGCATACAATTGTCTAGAAGTCAAATTCATATTTTCTTTATTTGATGCTGATACCGCAACTTTTTTTCCTGAAATAGGGTCACATTGATATGACACTCGCGACGCATATGTCGGCAATGATATGTCTTTCTCAAGAGATGATATTGTCACTAATCCATCATTCACGTGGTTCTGAATATAATCATCCAATACTATCAAAAAATAATTATACAAATTGGTATTCAAAATAGAATCACCTACCACACTTATTTTTCCTGTTGATGCCTGCACTGAATATATATATGGGTCTGTCACATCATTTGAATTATACAAATTGTATATGTAGGTCTGGTCAAACAAATTCAGTGCTGTAATAAATTGAAAATCACCTAATACATATTCCGTGTATGAATGATATCCCAATAACCATCCCAATGTTGAATCCCAAGTCACGGTTCTAATACTTCTTCCACCTGTTGTTCCAACACCGCAGTAACTAAAACTCACTGGATCGTAGAACACCAGTCTGTAATCTTTTGATGTATATGTCTTGTTTAAATTAATTCGCAATTTTGAATACTGTTTTTGACCTATATTAATCAGTGACATCACTGAATTCTTTGTTATATCATTGCGATTCATTTGGTAATTTATTTCAGCAATCAATGAGTCTCTTGTGTAATTTGCTCCGATAGAGGAACTAGTCGGTATTGTAAATGTTATTGTATTTATTCCATCTATGTCATACACACCATCATAATATGGAATTAATTGGAATTTATTATAATTCTCTCTCACTTCGATTGTGTTTTGATACACCTCCGCATTTCCTTGAACCAACGCAAAATTTGTAATTATATTTTCATAGTCTTCCAAATTATATGATGTCGCAAAATTAAGTTTGTTCCAAGGATTTATTATTAGATTTGAATCGGTCTCTAAACTCATCTGGTAATATTCTTCCTTCAAATTCATTGAAATGCGGAAATTCAGACTCACATCAATATTATCTGTATCAATTTCATTTGTTTTTGATAACACTTCCACATTTCTTAATATATATTCTCCTGTTTCTTGAACTACCACATTTCCAAATACATTTTCCAAATGGGTTGATAATTGCTCTATTGAACCGGTAAATTCATTGTAGTCAGGATTCAAAAATATGGTGACTGGTGTTTGATTCTGATTTCCAAATCCATTGTCATATATTCCACCCGTGGTTTTCGGATAGAGAACTATCTTCTCAAATCCACCAATTGTATAACTCGCTGAAAATGCTATTGTGTTCGCAATTGTGTAATTTGTCTCTGTTAAATTACTAATTGTGTTGGGAAAATAAAATGGTTCCTTAGAGAAAAAACATCCAGACAAATCAATTATGTATGTCGATTGGTCAAACTGTTTGGAAATATCTATTTGAAAGGTCGGCACCGCATTCACAATAGAGAAATTTGTGTCTTTTATATTCTGCTCCAAATTAATACTGAATGTGCCATTTGGTTTTGTCGGTGTTACTGTGGCATCATTCATTATTCTCAGTGATTTATTTATTTTGTCAGTATAGGTATCCAACAAGTATCCATCTACAGTTGATGTATCCACTTTTGCTGAAAAATTATTCTCAGGAACATTAAACAGTGGTTTTATACAGGTGAATCGGATATAGTCATTGTTTCCTACTATGTAATTTGTAAATAATGTTTCTGTTTCTGATATAATCTCGCTCGTTTCATTGTAACTATTATCAAAACGGAAACACGATTCTGATCCTGTCCAAATAAAATTATTTCCGTAAAATCCGTTGCCCCCGTCTTCTATCTCTTCCGGCAGTTTCACAACTATTTTTGTATTCGGCAAATTCACTGTTTTTTTTCTATTTAATTTCACTGTCATTTCATAGTGATTGTATCCATTCCATTCATATATGTCATCAGTGACTGTTGATAAACTAATATCCGAATATTCCGTGTCAAAATAAGTATTTGCCGCAATCTGTGTTTTTAAATTCAAATACAGGGCATTTCTACTATATAATGTGTCATATGACAACCCACTAAATTTCACATCAAACTGTGTTAGTATTGTGCTTGTGCTAGGCACATAAGCATTCGGTCCAACATATTGTATAACAGTGAAATAATCATTTATTCCCTCTATTAATTTGTAATTTGCTATTTCCGATTCACTCGCAAATGTATTTCCCAAAAACGATTTGTAATTTCCATAGACTTTATTTACATAATATGTCTCAAAATTGTATCCTAAAAAACTTGCCAATGAATCGTTTTTTGCCGCACCCGTCACATTCGGAGAACTCCAATTCGGAAAATATAATCTATAATCATTGTCTGTAAATGTTTTTTTTAAATCCACTGCTATTCTCACTTTCGCATTTGTAGTGTTATAAAATGCTTTGGTGTTTCCAAAACTCAAATCTGTTGCGTAGTTTTCATCTGTCGTTAAATTTCTTATAGATGTATTGATTGCACTTATCAATTCTGCCTGTGTATAATTGCCCGAATCTATTGACACTTGAAAATCGTGATTTCCATTATTTATTCCCGCACTATGTCCTTTTATGTAGAAAAAATTACTTCCAAATCCGTCATTAACCATATACCAAGTGTAGGGTATCTGTATTGAATACAGTTTGATTGCTATTACATTCTCTATGCTGCTCGACAAATTCATTGTGAAATTAGTAGCACTCGTCACTTTTGGATCATCTCTAAATTGACTATCAATCGAAATCATCTTAAACATTGTTTCGCGCTTAATTGGATTCAATTTGTCTTTCACATAATCCAAATTATGTGTTGTTATTGATGTGTCTTGTGTTTTACTACTATCCACATTGCCTTTAATCATATCTACACTGCCTCGTAATTCTATTCCCGCATTATTCTGTAGTGTCATTTGTTGCGAACCCGTGTTTTGTAGTTGTTGTTGCGCATTGCTTAAATTTCCTCCCAAATCATTAATTTTTTGAACCGACTGTGATACTGAATTTACAGCACCCGTTTTTTTATTTATTATTGCTCCCTCTTTCGATGGATTTACTATAGGACTTAGTGTAAAATTCGGTGATGACGCAGCAAATCCCTCCACCATTTCTTCATCCGATGAATCCGATTCCACATCAAAAAATCTTTTATACATATCATTAAAAAAACGATAGAGTTTCGAAGATTTCGGATTTTCTTTTCTATCATTCTCATAATGCCCTATATTCTTTAATATAACTGCTTCCAATTCTCTATCGGTCGGATTGTTTATGTCCAATATTTCAAACAGTTCGCGCTCTGTGTAGTTTTCTATATTATATATTTCTGATTCATCCATTATAAACTATATTACGAAACTTGTTTATTCTCTATATTTTTACTATAGCGATTTTTAAACATTGTTAATGCGAAATCTTGTAAATCTATTATTTTCTTACATTTCTCTATCACATCCAACGGAAACATCATCACACCGTGTCCTCGTTTTTGGTGGTTGAATCCTTTAAAACAAATAATGTCAAATGCCGCAAATACTTCCTCCTCTTCTTTCGTCATTTCACTTCTGTCTATTCGTTTTGAACCCATATATACAAATCGATTTAAATTACCGTCTTCGTGTATTTGAAATCGTTTCCTCTGTTCTTGAACTGTATTTCGAACCATACCTATTCCCTCTATGCGATTTTTATCATTGTTCATTTCCAACACCATTAATACTGTGTCTCTTATTACAATGCTCGATATCATTTTTGGACATCCATACACACATTTAATTCCTCGCTCAGCATTTTTTTCGCAATAATTCTGCATCTCTCTATATGTTTCATCATTGTAACGAATTGTCATTAAATAGTGTCGTCGTGGTATTCTCTTCATACTCTCCACTAAACGATATCTTTTGTTTTTTATTATTTGGTGTTCCCTATTCACATTCATTATTTATATTTCTTACTTTCTCTATCGGCAATCCCTCACGCCTGAATCAATTTTCAAAAACATATATGATTACTATTTTATGTTTTCTTGAGAATTGTTTGCAAGAAAACTTATATTTTCTTATGAATTATATATAGACTTCTATGTCTTCTCCAGAACACGTTTCTTTATTCATTGATGACGATAGAGATGAACAATTTTCAAACAGATTAAATATTGAACTCGATAATTTATTGTCCAATCAATACAAAAGTGATAGTCCTTTAACAATGTCTGTCGCAAACAGTGATTGTGATAGTGATGGTAGTATTGATGACGACAGCGAACTGTCTGACGCCAGAATTATTAGACCCTTCAAAAAATTAACTTTTAAACAAGTTGAAGACAGTGTAAATCGCTACTATAATACAGATAAATCTGTCGGCGAACTTGATACTCTTATCGCGCACATAAAATGTCAGAAAACCCTCTACATTGAAGCAAAAAACTATTCGCAGAAACAACTCAATCTTCTCATTATTCCTTCTGTTTTTATTGCCACTCTTATTACTGTTATTACTCCTTTTATCAGCACTATTCCCAAAGGCAGTTATATTATTACCGCAATGAATGCCGTTACTACTCTTTTATTATCACTTATTAATCATCTTAAATTAGAAACCAATGCGAAAAACTATGAACAAATCGCCATTCGCTATGATAAAATACAGTCATATCTAGAATTATTTTCCACAAAAGTGATTTTCTCAAACACTAGTTCCGATTACAAATCAATCCTGTATGAAAAAATTAATTATGTTGAAGACAAATTACTCGAAATTAAAGAACAAAACAATATGTTATTACCCGAAGAAGTTAAAAAAATATTTCCCATCATTAGTAATGTTAATATCTTTTCTACAATCAATTCGATAGAGGTTCATCGCAAAAATGGTATTGAATTATTAAGAAATGTGAAAAACGAAATCAGATTCATACACCACAAATGGCAACAAGAAAATAATACACACAATGTTGCTCTAAGACAAAAAGAAGAATTGCGACTCAAAACACTGTTTGAAAAGAAAGATACTCTAAAAAAAGAATTAATGCAACATTCCAATGCGTTTTCTTATGTTAATGTAATATTTGAGAATGAAATGGAAAAAAAAACACATCTAGACAAAAAATGGTTCTGGCAATCGCCACCGCCATCTCCCACTATAAATTCCAAACTCATTAAATTCATATAGACTAGAACACAAAATGAGGTATTTTTTTATTACACCTTTTCTCATTCAAAACGCCCACTTCGTGGGCAGTTTCCCGAAGGGAAGAAAAAGGGAAGGTTCCTAAGGAAACCTACGGTTTTCTTAAGTTTCTATCCACTTATTTACAACCCAATACCAAGGATTTGAATACACTAGTTTTATGTCTTTCCCCGCATTTAATCTCTCCATTATTCTCTGTGATAGTGGTGTATCCACCCAAGTTCGGAATTTTATTAAAATCCTCTTTCCCGTCTCATCATTTCTCAGCGGTATTTCTGTTATGTGGTCTATGAATCCCACTCGCATCGCACTAAATGCTTCAAATATTTGCTGTTTTTTCACATTGGTTTCTACTCTTGGAATACACAATGTTAAATCTGTCTTTTGATGTTGCATAATTTATCTATTTGGGTTAATTCTAAATTGATTTTGAAAAGTCAAAATCAATTTTCTGCTGTCTCTAATAATGTTTTCATATATGACTATAGTGATTATTATTTTTATGGAAATATTATTTGCTGTTTAGAGACACATTGTTTGGTGTTACTTCTCTATGTTATTTTCTTGCCACTTTATATATCTACAATTAATGTCTGCCGGCGATTACATTTCTCTAAAAAAATCTAGAATGCTTAAAAATTTTGCGCCAATTCTATCCACAAATGCCAAAACAGTTGCTAATTATGACCACTATATTCGCAAACTGGATTTAAATATAGCAATTGATTCGTGCTCTATCGGCACTGATGGATTTCCTGAACCACCCGCATTGAATAATATTAAACTGGGTTCGTGCACATATCCTGAAAATTCTTTCAACGGTGTTATTGATGTTGTGTTGTTAAATCCCGAAAAACCAATGATTCCATTGAAAAGCACACCCTCTGTTCCTGCCAAATTACAAATTCCTTGTTATAGAGGCGAACAACCGTGCACTACTTTTTTCCAATCAAAACGCGCATATTATATTTCTAAAAAACACAGACGCCAATGGAATCTTAAGAAACCATCAATTTTACAAATTACTGATTCTACTACTTTCCGAATGTAAAAAAGCGTAAAAATATCATCTTATATTATCTCTGTTTCTAACAAAGATAATGGAAAATCAAGAAGAAGACTTGGATATTTCTTGGATACAAGAACAAAAACGCATCCTAGAAATCGACCACAATTATCAACGCGAACCATTAGAAACCATTTTGTTTCATTTTTGTTACACTAATTCAGACACAATACACAAAGTATTGACTGAGAAATATATATTTAGAGACAATCTCTCTACTATTCCTCTATCGGATTTATCAAGAATCATAGAGGAAAAATCAAAAATAGATGTCACACTCTATGATTTCTCAGAATATGCCACCTTCATTATTGATTTGGAACCCGAAAACATTCAATCTTATGTTAAAACTGATGCTCCTATCAAATTCCTCTCTGAAAAAAAAAATGTTCTTGCCGATATTGTATGTCCCCAGTCCATTTTCATTTTTCATTCTCTTAATGCTATTATTGTTATTTTCAAAGAACGCGTCGTGCCTCCTATTACTGTTCCCAAATCTATTCTTAAGAAAAACTCCAATATTACTAAAAAAATGGTCAAGTTCTACAAAGAACACTCCAAAACTAAACGAACTGCTGAAACAAAATAGAGATTTGTCTTCATTCATATACAAAACACAATGGTTGAAACTAATTTCTCTATCGATACCCAAATTGAACACCTCCAACATTTCGAAACTGGATTTGACAGTGAAACCGGTGTGTGTTACAGGATGATTTCTGTTCTCAATTCAATCATCTGTATCAATGATTATGAATATCTCTCACAACTGGTTGATGCCATAAAATTTATTCGTAGCGATAGAGGTTTGCGTGATTTGTCTTATTCTCTATTATTTTCTCTACACAACTGTTATCCAAATCTCGCAATTTCTGTTTTGAAATCCTTTGTTTTCCACGATGGATTTACTGCCTCTATCGGTTGTTGGAAAGATGTGCGAAATTACGCAAAATTTTGCAGGACACACAGCAAAACACATAATATCCAGATAGAATCCATTCTTTCTCTCTATAATGAACAGTTGCGTCAAGACCACTACTATTATATTCAAAATCAATCACACTGTGATATTTCTCCAAGAAAATATTTATCTTTTGCAGCAAAATATGTTCCGAGAGAAACTAAAAATCCAGAATTCTTTGATATTCTTGTTTCCAATTGGTTCGGCATTTCCACCTTTTTAATTACAAGTTGGCACAAAATGACATATAGAAAATTTGTATCAATTCTAAACAGGGCAATTGATACACTCGAAATTCGTTTGTGTGATAAAGACTGGAAAAACATAAATGCTTATGAAATTCCTTCAATGGCACTCGAATTAAATCGTCCAAATTTAATAAAAAAATCGGAATATTTCAAACAATATTATGAATCACACGATGCCATTGTCACTATTCCACATTATTTTGTGCAGAATCCGTGGAGAATCATCAAGACAGTGTTTTGTGCGAAGAACGATAGAGATGTTATTGACAGAATGAATCTCTATTGGAAAAAATATATTGAAATTGAGTGTTCCTGTGAGAAAGATTACTATATTCCTGTGTTGGATTTATCTCCCAATATGATTGTTTCACAGAGAACATTATGTAGTGCGATTGGGACGGCATTAGTATTTGCGGCAAAATCCCATTTTGACAATAAGATTCTGGCATTTTCACAAAAAGTGGTTTGGATAGATTTGACAAATTGTCCATTGGATATTGCGTTGGAACGCATTTTGGGAGCAACAATGAATCTACAAGGTTGTGTGTGTTGTGTGATGAATTTGTTGTTGGATGCTTTTCGCAGTTCGGGAATGATAGAGAATGATTTAGAAAAAATGAAAATGCTAATGATTACGAATGCCAAAATTGGTGATAATAAATTCGAAGAATTTCAAAAATCGTGGTCTTCATTGGGAAAATTAGATGATAATAATTTTATGCAAATCATTTTGTAAAAAACAATATAGACAATTTTCTCAAAATATATTGAGATCCAAAAATCATTATATTTGGTTCTCACAAGTCTCATTAACTCAGTCAGGAAGAGTCCCTGTAAAATCACTATATGATTCAGGAGAGTCACGGGTTCAAATCCCGTATGAGATAAACAATTGTTTATTAGAAACAAAAGTTTTTAATAAATATGAGGTTAAATACACAGTAACTACTACAGAAAAATCTATGATTGAACAATTGATATAAGTGGCAACTTCGTTGCCACGATAATACCTTCTGATGTCATTGATTCCGTAAGTTTTATTAATGTTTGGCAACACAACAGTGGTTTATAACTCTTTTTGAAATTGTTGGTTCAATTGTATCAATGTTTCTACCACCTCCACTCATTGATTTCATTATTATCATATATTGTTTTCCTTCATCCGATTCTTCGTCTTCATAGTCTGGATGCATTTCAGTCCATAATTTTTTATTTCGATATATTCTATTGCATATTTTATTAACTGCATTTGTTATTTTTGATAATTCAACTGTGTCTTTCTCCCATTTATTTCCAGATTTTAAATATACAGTATGTCGTTTGGCATCACTGCATTGAATTGGTCGGTCTTTTTGGTCGAGTTCATTTAGATATTTAATAATTACACCAGCATTGCCTTCGATATAACCATTTTGACCAACAAACACAATATCTTCATATTTGGGATTTATATTTTTGACGAAATCTTCAATGTTAATAGCATTCTTACAGGTGTTATTAAGATAGTTTTCAAGATTAAATTTGTCTTTTTGTTTAGTGCGTGTTTTCTCAATAGCAACATAAGCATTAACTATATTTTCAAGTGCCATTTTATTATTATTTATTAGAGAGGTTTGGATTTGCGTGTTTGATTCAACTAGTTGTGAATTCGTTTTAGATACTTCAATATTAGATTCCGCTGCTTTCATATTTGATTCAACCACTTTTGAATTTGTTTCTACAATTTTTGTATTTGATTCCAAAATCTGTGAATTCGAATTTAACACTTCACCTATTAGAACTTTATTACTGTCCAATATAGTATTTTGAAATTCACTATTTATTTTAACAACAGTATTTAATGCTCCATAAAATTCATCTTTTGTAACAAATGATGAATTTTCGGTTGGCGGAGGAGTTGGTTGTGGTGTTTCAGTTTTACAGTTAATTCGGTGTCTAGAAAGACTTGGAAGATGTTTATAATAATTGCCACACCTGTCACATTTAAATTCAGTATTTTCTTTGTGTTTTGATGATTTTAAATGTTGATTATAATTAAATTTACGGTCTGTTGAAAAATTGCAGGGTTCACAATTATATATTTCACAATTAGCATTATCCATTTTAATTTTATTTACTAGACTATTTATAAATCATAATTTTGCCTCTATGTTTTTTTACAAAAAGATTTGCTCGGACATTTTTAACTCAAATTATTGCTGATTCCAATAACAAATTTATTAAATAATTTTTTTATTTCTCACGATTTACAGTTTAGAACTAATAAATTATTAAATATATATGTTAGCATTAAATAATTTAACACAGTAACAAATATTTAAAATAAAAATATTTTATAGACTGAATTATGGTGTCGCTGTTTTTGGTTATCATTCATTAGCATTTGTTAGCATTTTTAAAACGCGAGTGGAATATAAATTGCGTATCCATTTTTATTCGCTGTGTTTATAAGTCAAATACATTTTTTATAAAAAATGTTGCTTAAAATGCTTATTATAATTTAAAAAATTAGCATCAACGAAGAATGTCCCACAAGCATTTATTCGAACCATCCAAAAATCCTTTAAAAAATCCATATTTTAAGGATTTCACACATCCACACCATAAATGGTGCGGATTCTCTAAATTGATTTTTCACAACTTTTTTATTTTTACAGAATCCCCTTCAAAACCA
>Ga0194129_10005440_pt1 | contig 16247 bp, 10 predicted proteins | sample TA2KigCa35mmetaG_FD_150862 | JGI IMG/M metagenome (GOLD analysis project Ga0194129, IMG submission 150862) | Freshwater microbial communities from Lake Tanganyika, Tanzania - TA2015038 Kigoma Deep Cast 35m | ecosystem: Environmental > Aquatic > Freshwater > Lake | place: Tanzania: Lake... | reverse complement strand
TCGGTGGCTTGTCCCGGGTCTTTCGATTCGCGCGCTGGAATCACATGAACAATATAAACGCCACCCAACCACTGGGCAACAGATGGACGCGCTTCGAGGCATAAACGCTCTTAACCCCAATGCCGCAGGTTCGCGCGCGCAAACCGCGGCCGGATTGACTGCAGCCTCGGGAAGCGACTTTGGCGGCAACACGGGCGGTGGTTCGGGCGGCGGCGGCTATAGCGGCGGTTATAGCGGCGGCTTCTCGCGCAACAACTTTCCGCCCCCGCCGTCGGGCTCCGGCCGCGGTCAGCTTCTCGACATCGCCGCCTGAAGGCGCGCCAGCGCTTACTTCCCCATCACCAGCTTCGGCAGCCACGTCGTCAGCGGCGGCCATAGCGTGATCGCGACAAGCACCGCAAGCAGCGGCGCCAGCCAAGGCACGATCGCGCGTGACATCGCGGCGAACGAGATGCCGGCGACCTTCGACGTAACGAACAGTACGATCCCGACCGGCGGCGTGATCGTCCCGATCATCAGATTGAGCACGAAGATGAGCCCAAACTGGATCGGGTCGATTCCGAACTGGCCGGCTGCCGGCGTCAGAATCGGGATCAGGATCAGCATGGCCGCCAGCGCCTCCATGAAGCACCCGATCACGAGCAGCAGCAGGTTCACGACGACGAGGAAGACCATCGGATTGCCGACCAGTTCGACGATCGCCGGGCCCGCCGTCTGGGGGATACGCGACAGCGACAGGCACCAGCCCATCGCGGAAGCCGCCATCACCAGCGCGAGGACGATGCCGGTCGTCTCGACCGTGTCGACGACCAAGCGCGGCAGTTTGCGCAGGTCGAAATCCCGGTAGACGAACAGCCCGATCGCGAGAGCGTAGACGGTCGCGACGCCGGCGGCCTCAGTCGGCGTGAAGATTCCCGCGATCATGCCGCCGAACAGGATGACCGGCGTCATCAGCGCCCAGTGCGCCCGGCGATACGCGATCCAGAGATCGCGCAGGCCCGGAAAGGGATGGCGCGGCAGGCCGCGGCGGCGCGCGACGACGGTCACCATCGCCATCAGGGCGCCCGCCATCAGCAGGCCCGGCACGACGCCCGCGAGAAACAGCCCGCCGATCGATACGTCGGCGCTGACCCCGTAGATGACCATCGGCAGCGACGGCGGGATGATCGGTCCGATCGTCGCCGAAGCCGCCGTTATCGCGGCGGCGGTCTCGGCGTCGTAGCCCTCGTCCTTCATCGCCTTGATCTCGAGCGTCCCGACGCCGCCCGCATCGGCCACCGCCGAGCCCGACATGCCGGCAAAGATGACGCTCGCCAGGATGTTCGCGTGGCAGAGGCCGCCCCGCAGCCAGCCCACGCAGGCGGTCGCGAACGCGAAAATCCTGTCCGTGATGCCGGCCGAGTTCATGATGTTGCCCATCAGGATGAACAGCGGCGCGGCAAGCAGCGGGAACGAGTTCGCTGCCTGCGCGATCTTCTGCGCGACGATCCCGCCGGGGATGCCCGACAGCCAGACGAACGCGAAGGACGCCATCGCCATCGTCGCGTAGAGCGGCACGCCGAGCAGCAGCACGACGAACCAAACGACCATGATCGTCGACATTGTCTCGATCACAGCAGATGCTCCCCCTGACGGTCGGCACTTGCGACGGGCCCGCGGATCGCCGCCGCGATCTGGACCGCGGCATCGACGAACAGCGCGACCGCGACGACAGGCAGCGGTACATAGAGCAATGCCGCCGACAGCGGCACGCTGATCCACTCGACGTCGAGGTTGCGCTCGATCAGCGCCGGGCTGTAGCGGAGAAGCGCGATCGCGAACGCGACGACGCAGATCTGGATCGCGACCTCGGTCGCGCGCCGCGGCAGCGGCGGCAGGCGGTCGATCAACACGTCGATCCGGATGTGGCTGCGCCGGCGCGAGGCGAGGATGAATCCGGTGAAACCGGTCCAAACCAGAAGATACTGCGCCGCCTCGTCCGTCCAGCTCAGCGGCATGCCGATCTGGCGCGAGACGACCCCGGCGACGACGCAGCCGAGCATCGAGAGCAGCAGGAGCGTCGCCGCGAGCGTGAGAGCTGCCTCGCTCGCGGCGGCGACCCGCCCGTTCACAGCGCCTTCAGGGCGTCGAACGTCCCCTTGCCCCAGCGCTCCTCGAACTGCGCGGGGATCTTGGCCAGCACTGGGTCGCGGAACTGCGCGAGGTCGGGCTCGATGACGGTCATGCCGACGGCCTTGAGCTGGGCGACCGCCGCGGCTTCCTGCGCCAGCAGTTCCCGATCCTGCCACGCGACCGCGGTGGCAAGCGCCGACTGGATGACGTCGCGGTCGCGTCCGGCGAGGCCGCGCCAGAAGCCCTCGTTCACGATCACGAGGCGCGGCGTGAGAATGTGCTCCGTCAGCACGAGGAACTTCTGGACCTCGAACAGCTTCGCGCTCTGGATCGTCGGGAGGGGATTTTCCTGGCCGTCGACCGCACCCTGGTTGAGCGCCAGATAGAGCTCGTTGAAGTTGATGGGCGTCGCGCGCGCACCCCAGGCTTCGGCCATCGCGCGGAACACGTCGACCGGCGGCACGCGAAGCTTGAACCCCGCCATGTCGGCAACGGTGCGAACGGGCTTGTTGCCGGTCGTCAGGTGGCGCTTGCCATAGTAGGTGACGGCAATCATCCGAATCTGACGGCGTGCCACCATGTCGTCGGCCAACTTCTGGAACTGCGGCGAGGCGGCGCTTTTCGCCATATGGGCCGCATCGCGCCACAGATACGGCGCCTCGATGACGGACAGCGGCGGAAGCAGCGCTGCAAGGGCACCGGCGCCCTCCGTGAACATATGCAAGGCGCCTGCCGACACCGCCTCCATCATGTCGCGGCCGGTGCCAAGCTGGCCGTTCGGGAACGACTGGATCGCGATGCGTCCCGCGCTCTTCTCCTTCACTTCGGCGGCGACCCGGTGGATCATCTGGACCGCCGGGTGGTTCGGCGCGAGCAGTTCGCCCCAGCGGATGGTCGTCGCTTGCGCGCGAAGGATCGCCGGTGCGGCGAGCAGCGTTCCGGCTGCGGCGGTGGCAGCCATCAGCGTGCGTCGGTTCATCGTGGTCATCTCGGTTTCCTCCTCTGGTTATCTTGGTTCAGCGCCGGAGCATCGGCGCGGTCAAGGGCCGTGCCGCCGACAGGCAGCCGTAGCCCTGCCCACCGTGCGCGGGCGGTTCCGGGCCGGCGAAGCGCGGATCCATCGGATCCGCGGCCGGCTGAAATCTCGTGTCGCAGGAAATCCGCACGCGCCCGCCTGTCGACGCATTGTCGAAGGCCGCATGCGCAAGGAACATGCCGAAAACGACCGCATCGCCCGGCGCAAACGACGCGCTCAGCAGCCGAACCCGCTTCGCCGCGATGTAGTCGGCCGGGTGCGCGTCGAAATGGCCGGGCACCCCCTTGTCGCGGTCGACGTCGCGGCCCTCGAATGCGGCATGCAGCGACGGGTCGCGGTGCGAACCTTCGACGACGTAGAGCGGCCCTTCATCGCGCGCCACCGCCCCTAGCGGCGTCCAAAACGTGACGAGCCGCGACGTCCCCCGGTTCATGTAGGGATGGTCGACATGCAGCGGGCTGGCGCGGCCGGGCGGCATCGCGCGCAACCACGCGAACGAGAAATGCGCAGCCGGTTCGCCGAAGAGACGTGCGGCGAATTCGAGCGCGCGGCGGCCATTGACCACGCGACGCAGCGCCGGACCCTCGCTGACAGACTTCCAGAACGCGCCGAGGTCGGGCTGCAGTTCGGCGCGCCGCGAAGCGCCGGTCGCGACCGCGTCCTCCGGCGGCTCGGCGATCTCGCCGACATCGGCGAGCCGAGCCAGGACTTCGGCGCGCGCGGCCATCACCTCGGCCGGGTCGTGCAGCCCGCGCACGAGCAGGTAGCCGTCGCGGTCGAGTTGATTCGCGAGGTCGCGCGAAAGGTCGGCCTCGACCATGTCGCCGAGCAGGTCCGGCGGGATCGCGCGGCCGTCGACCGTTTGCGGCGCCGGTCGGGCGAGGGTCGCGGACGCAGCCATCCGTCTAGCCTCCCTTGACGCCACCGGCAGTCAGTCCGCCGATGATTTCCTTCTGGATGAAGCCGACATTTCCCAGATGGGCGGCCGATCCGCTCCCGATTGACGACAGGATAGCCCAGCTCCTGCCCTTCCGGAAGGTGGGACCGCGTAGTGACGACGTCCTTCGCAGCAGGATCGTCGGCTTGACCGCCCTGCCACGCCCCCATCGTGCGATTCTCGCTGGTTTTGCCGCAATGCGGGCGCACTTCGCCTGTCGCCGGCTTCGCGCGACCGCCTCCTGCCGTCAGCATGGTGTCGGTTCTCGTGGTCGCAGCCCGTCGATCAGCCGCAGGATTTTCTCGAACAGTTCTCTCGGTACCGCGACCTCGGCCATCTGGAAGACGGCGTAGCGGGCGTGGCGCACGACCTGGGCGCCGATCTTCACCAGCTTCTCCCGCAGGCTGGTCAGCGACCATTGCGCGACAGCCTCGGGCAAGGCCAGCGTCCGCATGAAGTTGGCGATGTTGTAGGCCAGCGCGTGCAACTGCAGACGCACCGCGTTGGCGGCGAACGAGCGGCACGACAGCCGGGTCCACTTGATCGCGGTCTTGCCTTCCTTAATCCACTGCTCGCAGGTCCCGCGCCTGTTGTAGAAGGCAACGACCCGCTCCGCCGGACGCGACAGGTTGGTGACGATGAAGCCGACGCGGGGATAAAGCTCGCCGGGGTGCCACTCGACCTTGGCCACGACGCGGCGTGGCATCGTCCAGCTCTGTGCCTGATAGCTGAAGCTGGCGTAGGAACGCCGGACCGTCAGCGGCGGGCGACCGACAGGGCGCTTGAGCAGGTAGCCGATGCGCTCCTGCAGGATGCGGTTGGCCGGCAGCCGGATCGTATACTGGTAGCCTTCGCTCTCCAGGAACGCGTAGACCTCGGGGTTGGCGAAGGCGGCATCGGCGCGGAAGTAGCGGCGCAGGTCGCGCTCGCGGTAACGGGCCAGGACCGGTTCGAGCACGTCCTTCCAGCCGTCCGCCGAATGGACGTTGCCCGGGCGCAGCACGGAACGCTCCAGGTCGCCGAACTGGTTGAACACGAACAGCGGATGGTAGCAGGTGCAGGCGAAGTGGCCGTTGTAGGCGGTGCCTTCCTGATCGCCATGGGTCGGGCTGACGCTGGAATCCATGTCGAGCACGATGGAGCGCGACGCACGCCGGCGGTCAACGCGGTCGATCCATCGCCCTGAGAGACCGGTGAGCGCCGCGAGGTTCTCCTCCCTCGCGAGACACTCGGTCTCGAACCGCCCCATCTGGCTGGTCGAAGCCGCATCGCGCTCGATAGCCTTGCCGCCGACGATCCAGCGCATCGCCGGATCACGTCCCAGCCGGTCGGCGTCGTTCACATCCTCGTAGCCGGCCAGCCGGCCGAACACCGACTGGCGCAACATGCCCACCAGATCGTGGCGACCGTTGCGACCTGTTCGGCCATCAACCAGATGTTGCTCCGCGACAGCCATCAGGCCGAGCGCATCGTCAAGTTCGCGATAGGCCAGCAAGCCCGCATCGGAGGTGACGCTGGAACCGTGGAACTCCAGCTTGAGGCGGCGGTCGAAAGCGACCCGTAGATCGCGCGTTTCCAGTTCACCCGTCACCAGCTCCATGCCCCGCCACTCCGATCACCTGCAACGTATTGAATCTTATATCATAAATGGCCCCTTTCGTCACGAATTGGTGCGGCCATCTGGGAAATGCGGGCTAAGATCCGCGTCGCAGGCACTCGACGCTCGGCTAAGAAAGCCCGATGGCCTTCGAGACCAAGATAACATTAGTTTAACTACGAGACCGCAGAACCCGGGGCAGGCCGCTGGGCGATAGGCGAGCGCCAGACCCTCGAGCTCAGCCTCGGCGCGCTTCGCGTGGCGATCGAGCAGCGTACGCGCAAGCGCCGCCGGCTGAAGGAACGCACGTCCGCGCAGGCCTTGCACGAGGCGCTCAGCGCCGCGACTGTTGGGGAATTGCTGAAATTGAACAATCGTCGTTCCTACACCAATCGCCAGTACACGGCCAACTCGCGCTTCACGCGATCGGAAAATCAAGCGATAGGTCAGAAATGCCGTATTCCGGGATGGCCGCATTTATCGTCATGGAAAAAGAAGAATCACTGCTGCGCACGAGCGCAAGATTTTTACGGATCATTTCGGACTCAGGCGCAAGCTCGAGCGCTTTATTGAAGCAAGTTATCGCGTCGGCAGTCTGATCAAGCATCCGAAGTGCGACGCCAAGGCCGTTAAGAGCATGAAAGTAAGAGGGTTGTTGGGTGAGCGCCTCCGTGAAGGCGTTCATCGCCCGCAGAGGTTCGCGGCCAAGCAGAAGAGCAATCCCGACAGTATACTGGACGAACGGATTGTGTGGTGCCACCCGCAGTGCCTGCACACAGGCTTTGTGCACCTCCTCAAGTCTCATCCCCCGCAACGCGCCGACAGCGGACAAGATAAGTTCTTTCACCTCCATTTCGAGCGCGCCCTTTAGATCGGTCTGAATATTCGGGCGGGACGCGGCAATACTTAGTGCCTGCATGACTGTTGTGGCCATCGTCGACCACGAGAACTTGCGAGCCTGCTCAAGCCCAAGGCGCGACATCTCGGCGCGGACGGAGACATCGTTCACCTTAATCAGCGCAGCTAGCATCGCGTCCACGTCATCGGGAGCGACGTAGAGCGCAGCGTTGCCGCCGACCTCGGGGATCGATGCCACGGGCGTCGTGATCACCGGACAACCGCAAGCCATCGCCTCAACCACAGGCATGCCAAAGCCCTCGTAGACCGAGGGATAGGCAAGGGCCAACGCTCCGGAGTACAGGGCCCGCAATTCAGAATCCGGCAGCCAGAGGACGTGAACAGATGCGTTGCCGACATAGGGTAAGAATTGCGGTTCAAGTGCGGGAACCGGACCCGTCGCCACAATAGCAAGATCATCCCGCCAGGGATGCATCGCGAAAGCCTTAAAGAAGAGAATTGCATTCTTGTGTCCTTGCCTGCCGCCTGAAAGCATGAAATAGGGCTTAGTGATGCCGTATTTTTTCCTGATCGCATCAATCTCTTCCGGCGTTGCAACGTCGTAGTCATCAGGAACACCACAATGCGCAACCGTGATTGGGCGCGCCGCGATATCGGGATGTATCCGTACGAGATCTCTTGCAGAGTTGTTGGAGACCGAAATATAGCTACTTGCATGCTTGATCGCGTGGCGCTTCTCGATCCACATCGGCTCGAAGAGATCGGCGCCGAGTACTTCAGGCATCATATCGTGAATCATGAGCGCTGTCCGCGTATTGACGGGACGCGAGTAATATGTCGACACAAACAAAGAAGCGTTTTCTGAATCGCAGATGTCCTGCAGCATCATCTGATCGTCGGCCAGCCTTGCATAGTCATGCGCTGGAGCTTCGAGGGTTCGAATACCTGGAATTCTGGGTGCTGTGCCGGCACGATTGATAAGCACGATGTTGCGGGCAAAATCGGTTCCCGCCCATTGCATCAGCAGAGACCGCCAGACCCGAGCGATGCCGGTGCGATAGAGTTGAAAAAAAACACCATCGATGACAATCCGAGGAGTATGCCGCTCCGTGTCACCACCGAGGACCCATTTCCGCCCTGCGAGCGGCGTGACGCCAAGCCAAGCCGGTCGCCCCACGCTCGTCGAATCGCGGACCCAAGGCAAGAAATCTCTAAGTTGGGCTGGCAGCGGTGCGTCCTGCAGTTTGCGCCATGCAGCTAGCGCTCCGGTATAGCCGTAATAGACTTCCTTGAACCTGACTTGCGCGGGTGTTGCGTAGGCGAAATGCTGGAAGACTAGGCCGCGTTCCTCGGTCTCGGCATGAGTGAAGGGCCGCAGCTGCGCGACATCCGCCAGCGCGCCATCCTCTTGCAGCCGCACGAGTTCCGGTGGTTCGTGTCGCGCCCAGTTGTCTCCGGGTTGAAAACGCCAGGTCCGAAGCCATTCCTGTGCAGGATTTTGGGCGTAGCAATTGCGTGTCGTGATGAGGATGTCATCGCCTACGAAATACCAGCACCAATAGAATGCAGCCGTGCGCTCAGGCTCTTCCAAGAATAACGCCCGAGCGGCGATGATCTGCGCTGTCGTCCAGAGCTCGTCCGCGTCGACCTGCCAGAGAAGACATTCCTCCAAAATATGCGGCAGCGGCGCATTCACCATCTCGCGCTTGCCGTCCCAGAATTCGCCAGCAGGCTTCCGGTAGACCCGCACCTGCCCAGGAAATTCAGCTGCTAATGTATCAAGATAGAGGGATGTCCCATCGTTAGAGAGGCCAGCCTCGTGGAATGAATCAGGGATCCGACCTCCGCCGGCTAGGCTCCAGGCCGTGTCGTGCTTCAGATCCGCCACCCCTTCGATCACGTGCCATACCCAGCGGAAGGGCAGTGCGCGAAACGTCTCGATATGATGGCGAATGAATGGTTCGCCATTTAGCACGAGGGTGAAGAAATGGATTGGCAATTCGTCCGTGCAGTTCGACGTGTCATCGCTCCGGCGGAAGATCGCCCAGCCATTGCGCAGGAACTTGTCCTCTGCGACTAGAGCGTATGCAGGGTCGTCGCGCAGCCGTGCGTAGCTCGCCCAGTTCTTGTAAGTCATGACATCATCGAGCGCGATCCATCTCGCGCCGTATACCGCCTCTAGTTCACGTTCGCCGGTGAATTCGGATCCGTCGATCAATACAACATCAAAGTGATCGATGCCGTTTTTACGCTTGATATGGGCGATCCCGTCGCTGCAGTCCGCAACTTGGCGTACGCTCTCAATGTCGTTGCGCAGCCAATCCAGCACGGAAGCTAGAGGGTATCGGCTAAGCCCCGAGACGCCGGAACGATGGAAGGCCTCGATTTGGGATTCAGATGGAAAACTATCGAGGCCAACTGAGGAGAAACGATAGGTATGGACGAACGGATCAGACCTATAGTTTTCTGCCAGCTTCTCATGACGCTCTGGGGATACCTCAAGGCAGAAGAGGCTGGGCTTGCTATCCGCGGCAAGCCCACGAATTGCGGTAACAAACGCTTCAGTGCTGCCCTCTCCGCTGGACGACCCGATTTCGAGGATCGTTCTTACGCCACGCTTGCGTACCAAACGTTGTAGCGCACGGTAGAATGCATCGTTTTTTATTTCTGGAGGAATGATGGCTTCGGTTGATCCGCGAGAACCGTTGGACGGCGGGGTCGGTTTTGAATACAAGGTGCTTCCTCCTGTTCTTGGGCGCTTCACGGACTCGGAAAATATAATGCTATGTATTTAAATAGCCGTCTAGCACGTTGAATATCGCGAAGTCTACAGCCCGGAAGCGCCTGCGCTTTGTGAGGGAAATGTCGGTTTCGACGTGGTTTTGGGATTTGTGTTGTCATCGTGTACAGGTCTAGTAATCCCGGACGGTTGGGGTGCCGAGCCTGGGGTGGCAGGCCGCTTCTGCGAGCATGGCGTCCTCCCCTGCTTCGGGCTGTTTGGCGGGCGGTGTGAAGGCCGGCAGACTATCGACGCCGTGCACCTCGCGCAGGTCCTGCGCGGATGTGAACCCCTTCAGCCGGTTACCGTGGTGCATGTGCTGCTCGTTGCAGAATGCTAGAAGGCGTTGAGGTCTCGCTGGATCTACTCGGGGGCCAAGTACTACGTCGTGCGGCCAATCACTCGGAAGCACTCGTCGAGTGACGTTCGGTTCATGCGCTGGACGCAGCCGTCGAGTTCGCAACGCAGACCTGTTTCGACTGGGTCAAGAATCGCCGGATATTAGGGGCGATCTGCAACATCCTGCCGGCTGAAGGTTTGGCACGCTTCTATTCAGTGTTAGAAGAGAGAAAATGGTAGACTTGATCAAATGAAATAGGCTTCGGAAAAGTCGGTGCTGATCAGCATCCAGGACCAATTCAGTCGGGACTAATCATGTGCTATCTCATGCCGCGAGGTTCCGCTCACACCAATATTCCCACATCCGACTATACGCGTCCTCTAGGCGCTGCACGAATGCAGGAGCGTCCGAGAAGCCAGAGACGCCGACATGCGCGCGCAGGGCGGCGAGGGTGTCGAGATCGTGCGCGCGTGCGACCGCGATGTCGACATAGGCGCTGACATCGCCCGCCACCCAGTCGTCGAGGCCCGCCGCCTTCAGCAGCGTCTCGCCGCTGCGGGTCATCATCCCGCCGCGCCCGCGCAGCGAGACGACGGGCACGCCGGCGTTGAGCGCCTCCGCGGTCGAGGTGCAGCCGTTGTAGGGGAAGGGATCGAGCATGATGTCGATGTCGGCGAACCGCCGGCGATGCGCGTCGGTCGGCAGACGCCCCTCGAGGTCGAGGCGTGACGGGTCGCCGCCCAGCGCGGCGAACGCCTCGCGGAAGTCCTCCGCCACGCGGGTGTCCCCAAGCGCATGGGTCTTCACGAGGATACGCGATCCTGGCGTGCGCTCGAGGATCTCGGCCCAGGCCGCGAGGACGGGGTCGGTGATCTTCTTGAGGACGTTGAAGCAGCCGAAAGTGACGTGGCCGCATGCGAGCGCCGGCAGCGGCGAGGGCGCGATGCGGGGAGCGGAGTAGCAGAGGTAGCAGCCATCCAGTCGCATCGGTCGCTCGACATAGAGATGTTCGTCCTCCGGCGGCAGGACGGTGGGGTCGGCGATGATCCAGTCGATGGCCTCGAGGCCAGTGGTCTGCGGATATCCGATCCACGAAGCCTGCACGGGTGCCGGGCGACGCGCGAACAGCGGAAGGCGCGAGCCTGCGGTATGCCCCGTCAGGTCGACGAGGATGTCGATCCCATCGGCCTCGATTGCGGCATGCGCCTTCTCGTCCGACATGCAAGAAATGTCGCGCCAGCCTCGTACGGTTCGCATAATGCGAGTGGTCGCTAGGTCGTAGTCATCCTGGTTTGCATATGCGAAGACGTCGACCCGCCCCAGCGAGGCGTGGGCCGCGAGTACGCCCTCGAGGAAATAGCCGACCGAATGCTGGCGGAAGTCGCTCGAGACGTAGCCGACGCGCAGGCGCCGCCGAGTACCTGCCGCGTGCCCGCGTCGACTGGCCGCGCGCGTCGCCGCGGCAAGGTCGCGGCCGAACGTGCGATGCGCCTGGGCTATCTCCTCGGGCGAAAGGGTCGACGAGTAGTTCATCGTAAAGAGCAGGTTGCTTTGCTTGTCCCTGTCTTTGGCAACCAGCGCCGTCGCGTGATTGAAATCCTGGAGCCCTTCATCCACTCGCCGTATGTCGATCAGAACCTTCGCGCGGTTGTTCAGGGCATTCGCGTGACCGGGGGCGATGGTGAGGGCGCGGTTGTAGCTCTCGATTGCATCCACGAACCTGTTGTGCTCCTGGAGCGCGTTAGCGCGATTGTACCAGGCATCGGCGTGGTCCGGCCGGATGGCGATCGCGCGATCGAAGCTCGCAAGGGCATCCTGCAGACGCTGCATGCTGGCCAAGGCGCTGCCGCGGTTGCTCAAGGCATCGGCGTAGTCGGGCTTCAGCCGGATCGCCTCGTCATAGGCGGACACCGCCTCCTTGTGGCGCCGAAGCGCCGCAAGCGCGGTCCCGAGATTGTTCCACGTCTCTGCGCATGCGGGGCGCAAGGCGATCGCGTGCCGATACGATTCGGCGGCCTCGACGTGCCGTCGGAGCGTCCGCAGCAGGACGCCGCGATTGTTGTGGGCTTCGACAAGACCCTGATCGACGACGATGGCGCGGTCGTAGCTATCGAGCGCATCCTCGTTGCGAGCGAGACGGGCGAGCACGTTGCCGCGATTGCAGAGCGCTCGTGCGTGCGATGGATTGGCGGCGACGGCGTCATCATAGGCGTCAAGCGCCTCCGCCGGCCTTGCCATCGCCTCTAGAGCGATCGCACGGTTGAAATGCGCGTCGGCGAAGTCAGGCGCCAGCACGAGCGCGCGGGCATAGCTGGCGAGCGCCTCCTCGTCCCGCCTGCAGTCGTGCAGGGCATTGCCGCGGTTGCTGAAGGCCTCCGCGCTGGTTGGATCGATGGCGATCGCCGCGTCGAAGGCGGCGACGGCTTCAGCGGCCCGGCCGAGATCATGCAGCGCGAGGCCCCGGCCCTGGTGTGCTTCAGCGCAAAGCGGGTCGACGCTGATCGCCGCATCGAAGTTGGCGAGCGCGTCCTCGGCGCGTCCGAGTTCCTGGAGGAGCTGGCCGGCGTTGCACCTGTACCTTGCAGAGCCCGGCTCCAGTTCGATCGCCGCCATGAGGCTTGCGACGGCCTCTTCCTGCCGTCCGAGCCGTGCCAGCGTGGTGCCGCGCCGATGGAGGATCCCGGAATGGCGTGGCTCAGCTCTGAGCGCCGCGTCGCAGGCCTCGAGGCATTCGTCGTGCCTGCCCGCCTCCTCGAGGAGGATCGAGAGGTTGCGGCCCTTGGCACCATCGCCCGGGCGCAGCGTCGCGGCCCGCGTGGCCGCGAGGATCGCGTCTTCCAGTCGCCCAAGCGCACGAAGCGCCGTGGCTCGGCTGGCCTCGCAGTCGGCGAGGCGAGCATCGTCGCAGCCGAGCGCGATCGCGTGGTCGAGGGTGGACAGCGCCTCGTCGGCGCGGCCGGCGCGGAGCAGCGCAAGGGCGAGATCGTACCACGCGTCGCGATGCCCGGGCTCCGCGCGGATCGCGGCCACCTGCGCGTCGATCGCCTCGGCGTCGCGGCCGAGCGCGGCGAGGGCGTTGCCGCGCACGTGCTGGTTCCCTGCATGCGCGGGGGCAATCGCACAGGCGTGTTCGGCGGAGGCGAGTGCCTCTTCGGCCTGCCCGTCACCCAGCAGCGCCCGGGCAAGGTTGCGCCGCGACGCCGCGTGGTCGCCCCGGACCCCGATCGCGCTCCTGAGCAGCGCGATTCCAGCCTCGCAACGGCCATCCTCGACGACGAGAGCGCCGAGGAGTTGCAGCGCGTCGAAATGGCGAGGATCCGCCGCGAGTATCGCGCGATAGCCGCGCTCGGCGTCGCCGCGCCGACCGGCGCGGTGGTCGGCGACGGCGGTGGCGAGGAGCGTGGTCGCTTCCAGTCGTGTCGTCATGCATGCTCCGGGAGTTGGAGGCGCGTCGATGACGCGTCGCGACCAAGGCTTGGGAAGGCACCGCGCAGCGCTTCGTCCAGCCCTGCGAGGACGCTGGTCCAGTCCCCGGGTCGCGGCTGGCGGATGATCCTGACCGACCGGTACCAGTACGAGGCCCGCGCCGAGAGGCCCCAGCGCCAGTCCGCCGCGAAGGGCAGCAGCAGGAAGACCGGCACGCCGAGCCCGCCGGCGAGATGGGCCGTGACGTTGCTGATCGTCACCACGGCGTCGCAGGCCGCGACCAGCGCGGCGAGGCCGTCGATGTCGTTCGTCGTGTCGACGCCGGGCGCCTCCAGAGCGTCAAGCCCCGCGCCGCGCAGCCCCGCGATGGCGTCGGCGCAGTCGCCATATTGCAGGCTCACAAGGCGGGCGCTGCGAAACGCTGGAACCTCGGCAAGGCGCCGCGCGGCGAAGGATTTCGCCGGGGCGCGGATGCTCGACCAGCTCACCCCGATCAGCGGTCGTCCTGGCTGCGCCAGCGCCGAGCGCATGTCTGCGGCACGGCCGGGGTCGCACGCGAGGAATGGCGTCGCGGGGAAGCACTCAGGCGTGGTGCGGAAGAATTGGCCAAGGCTGCCGAAGGGCACGTGGCTTTCGAACTCTGCGGCCGCCGCATCTTGGCGAGGGATCGTATGGACTTGGGGGAAGGACCGACCGATCAGCGGTATCAGCCGCTTGTCGGTCGCGACGACCACGCGCCGGCATGACGCCGCGAGGTCGGGCAGCATCGAGGCGAACATGATCTCGTCGCCGATCCCCTGTTCTCCCCAGGCGAGCACGGTGTCGGAGCGCCGCGCTATGTTCCATTGCGGCTTCACTGTGGAAAGGCGGAACGAGGTGAAGCTGGGTTCTTGCCACCTGGTCTCGTACAGCGCCCAGCCGTTCGCGAAATCGCGTTGTGTGAGCTTTGAGAGCGATTTGTTCCATAGCGCCAACGCCTGCTTACCACGACCAGGTTGTAGAGCATCACGGAGGCCGGGCATCCCGGCCATCTGGTCGAAGAGGGCCTGTGCCTCGCTGTGGCGCCCGAGCTCGTCTAGCAGGTTGGCGAAGTTGACGATCGACGGAGAGTGCCTTGGATCAAGCCGGATCGCCGTCGCGAAGTCGGCCGCCGCCGCATCTACTTCTCCCAAATCGCGAAGTAGGTTCGCCCGGTGGTAGAAGGCAGCGGGGTGAGCGGGTGCAAGCGAGGCGGAGACGCAAAAAGCATCAAGCGCCGCCGCGGCGCGGCCAAGATCGGCTAGGATCGTACCGCGCACGCAATGCGCGCCGGCATTGCGGGGCGCCGCGCTAATCGCCCGATCGACGTCCGCAAGCGCATCGTCGAAGCGTCGGAGGGACTGCAGTACCATCGCCCGATTAACTAGGCGGCCCGGGTCGTCGCCTCCGTTGCATATCGCTGCGTTCTGGTCGACCAAGGCGGCCTCCAGCCGGCCAAGTTCGGCGAGTGCGTTGCCACGGTTCGAGAGGATGGACGGTTCCCCAGGCGCGATGCCGAGCGCACGATCGTAGGCGTCGACTGCGTCCCCGAGACGACCCATGGCACGCAGGATCGCGCCCTTAGCCGCGTGCAGGTGGGCGTTGCGGGCATTGAGCCCGATCGCGTGCTCGACCAGTGTCAGCGCGGTAGCCGCATTGCCGCTCCGGTATTCGACGAGGCTCAGGATGTTGAGGGCCACGACGTTGTCGGGTGACGGGCCAAGGATGGATTCGCATATCCTCCTCGCCTCCAGCAGCTCGCCGCGCGCATACGCGTCGGCTGCCTGCCTCGGGGTGCCTTGCATCGCTGCCGTGTGGGCGGCCATGGCCGTCATGATCACACCGCCCTTGCAAGCTCGGCCGGCCTGCGCGTGCAGGAGAGCATGCGGTCGCGCTCGGCGAACCAGAGATCGGCGTAGCCGCAGCGCTGGTACTCGGGGAAGTAGGGCCCGCCATTCGTGTAGTGCAGGTTCGCGATCTCGCCCACGGGACGCGGCGGATCGTAGTCGACGAGGTGGTTCCAAGCCGCCGGCAGGCCGCCGATCTCGTGCTCGCCGCGCAACCAGCGGAACTGGTGGAGGTCGAGGCCCGTCGCGTCGTTGACGAGATCGACCGTGAGGCGGTCGCAGCGACGGTTGTTGAAGAGCATCAGGCTGGACCAGTTCTTCATCGGGTAGCGGGTCTGCGCCGCGCCGAGGAACTTCGAGCCCTCGCGCGGCGCGTGGTCGTGCCTGACCACCTGCACCGCGAGCGACGGATCCCGCATCGCCCAGAGTTCGGCGACGTCCCGCAGGAGCAGCATGTCGCAGTCGAGGAACAGCGCCCATCCCTCGTGGCCGCAGAGATGGGGGACGAGGAACCGCGAGAAGGAGAAGTCGGTCGATTGCAGCGGGTGCCGTGGCCGGTGGAGCAGGCCTCCCAGGGCCACGAGGGCGAGCGGCGCGATGGATACCGGCGCGCTCGCCCGCGCGAGGATGGAATGGCAGAGCACGTGGTAAGCGGCGGGCTCGCGCGGGTCGTAGCCGACGAAGATCCGGATCACGGAGCGTCTCCGCAGGCTGCGAGGCCACTGCGCGCCGCAGGAACGCCCGGATTCGGTGGGATCAGGGGGAAGGCCCCGGGATTGATGGACCGAAAGGGACCAGACGCGCGTGGCCGGATCCTTGCCGGTCGCGAGCCTGCATGGGATCCTGCAACAGTTCGCGATGGGCGGACTCCACGCGATGAGCGTGGTTTAACTCCAGGATGGAGTGCGCCAAGATGGCCCTCAACGTCATATCCAACTACGCTGCCAACGTTGCGCAGCGTTATCTCCAGAAAGCAGACTCCGAGGCGACGCGCTCGGTGGCAAAGCTCGCCGCCGGCTCGCGCGTGCTCTCCGCGCGCGACGACGCGGCTTCGCTGGCCCTCGGCCTCTCGCTGAAGGCCGACGTGGTCAGCCTGAAGCAGGCCGCGGTCAATGTCGGCCAGGCGGCCTCGGTGATCCAGATCGCCGATGGCGCGATGTCGACGGTGACCGACATCCTGCTGCGCATGAAGACGCTCTCCGTGCAGGCGTCGTCGGACCAGCTCGCGAGCACCCAGCGCACGATGCTGAACTCCGAGTTCTCCGCGCTCCTCCTCGAGGTCGATCGCGTGGCGGCG
>Ga0194129_10005437_pt1 | contig 16263 bp, 15 predicted proteins | sample TA2KigCa35mmetaG_FD_150862 | JGI IMG/M metagenome (GOLD analysis project Ga0194129, IMG submission 150862) | Freshwater microbial communities from Lake Tanganyika, Tanzania - TA2015038 Kigoma Deep Cast 35m | ecosystem: Environmental > Aquatic > Freshwater > Lake | place: Tanzania: Lake... | reverse complement strand
AATCCCCAAACTTAAACTTGCTGTATTCTGCGGGAACAAATGGGATACTACCTGAATCGATAATATCATGTATTGCAAACCTTGTAAACTTCAATTTTTCTTCCGAATTGAACTGAAATGCTTTCAAACCAAAATCAAGGGCTCCGTTATAGTCGGATTTTAAATTATCCCCAAAATGAACAATTTCCGAAATCTGCAAATCTACGTATATACTTTTAGCCTGGGCATATAAGTGCTTATAAATCATGGCATTAGGCTTTGCACATCCAACTTCATCAGAAAAAACACAAAAAGAAAATTTATCTAATAATCCAACATTACTTAATAAAGTGCGTATTATTTCACCTGAAACGAATGCTGTATTACTCGTAATTGAGCAAGTTTTATTATGTGCCAGTATTTCATCTGCAATTTCATGAAACATCGAATCAATAATAGGCGGATATTTCAAAAACAATGTATCTAATTCATCCTTTATTTTAGATATATCATAGTGAGCAGACGAAGAATCCAAAATATTTATTACTTCTTTAAGTAAATCAACCGGGGCTGAAACTGGATTTCCTGACTCTTGATATGCGTTGTATTCAGCACCTACCTGTTCAAAAACTTTGTTGATTTCAGATACACCAGCTACGTTGGGTAATAAAGATAAAATATACTCGGCCCGCTTTTCTTTAAACTTTGAATTTGAAAAGGCTAAAGTGTTCCAAAAATCAAATGAATAATGCTTAAATACATCGTTTTTTACAAATGATGAAAGAGCTTCCCAATTGTTATTCATTTTTATTCGATTTAATGAAAACCTCTACACGCCTATTCTTCTGTCTATTTGAAGCTGATGTATTTGGGAAAGCAGGTTTTTGAGCACCAAAACCCCGCGAGATAATTGTTTGTGATACGCCTTTTGAAGTTAAAAATGATTTTACCGCATCTGCACGCTTAGTAGAAAGTTCAACGTTATACTCAGGTTTACCTACATTATCTGTGTGCCCTTCAATCTCAATGGTAGCATCCTTGTTTTGACCGATTTGATCAATCAATAGCAAGAGATATTTCTCAAAAGATTTTTTAATTACGGCCGAATTAAAATCAAAGAATACATCGCTGGCGGTGAAAGCCGGATTCTTTGATGCCTGCAACTGGTATATATTCGTTTCAAACTCTTTGTTTAGCGCAGCTATTTGCAGACCATGCAACTCATAACCCGGCCTAAAATTCGTTTCCCGAATTCCCCCATCGCCTCCCACGCCTTTCTGTGTTGGCACAAAACCGAGCTTGTGAGCAGAGGCCACAAACGCATCTCCACAATGGTTTTCTTTATAACCCCAGTCATCGTATGCAGAATTTGCATCTTGAACCACAAAAGGCCCCTCCCAAGAAGTCCAATCTTTTACAGATTTCCGTTTGAATGCATAAACGTCTAAATCTGTTTTTCCATTGATATAGCCATTAGAACTCAAAAACAAAGTCAATCCATCTGCCGAGAGCCAAGGTGTGCGCTCGGCCAAAGGGGTGTTTACCTTGTTTCCCAAATTAATTGGAACTGACCAATAATCTTCGTCCTTCAGACTTACATATACATCTGTATTTCCCCAAAAACTCTCATTCCATTTCCATCCTTTCTTGTGATATTCTCCCACATTACCACTTCGGTCGGAAACAAATAAAATACAGGATTGATCTTCTGTCATAAATCCATCAGCTTCAGTAAAAATGGAATTTACCGGCTCAGGCAGATGGATAACTTGACTGGCTCCGTTGGCATTTCGAACGTAGAACAAATCTGTTGTTTGAACACCGGCATCTTCATCCTTTTTGACACCGAGTTTTTCAGGATAATTACCAGCAACCATTAAATCACCATTCTTGAAAACTTGTGTTACAACTTCATGGCCGTTTGTATTCAAATTGCTTAATGGCCTGGCATCGTCCCATATCCCCTCGCGCAATTCACTCAGATAAATATCCTCTCCTCCGGCAGACTTTTCTTTGGTAAAGTCCAATTTAAAATCAAAAAAGCCGGTCCTGTCCATGGCTGAAAAGTACAACTTGTTTCCGGTAGCATTACAAATTGGCAAATACTCATTGGCTGCTGTATTTATCGTATGTCCAAGTTTTATCCTGTGTCTTTTCAGACCAGAATCAAACGGCCTTAAGGTTGAGACTCCGTTAGATGGAGTGTCCGTATTATTGTTGGTCTTATCTCCAGGTTTAGCTACTTCTGTTTTGCTTTTACTATTACTCTGCTTGCCAACACAGCTGCACAACAAAAATAAAACAAGACTTATACGATACATATTACATTTCAGATCACAGTAAATATTCAGCCAATTCATTCTAAGAAAAAACTAGCCGAATGAATTTTAAAATTGCTAAGGCAATCAGCGCAATACCAAGGATTTTACATGAGATATTTACAAAAAACTGAGGTGTGTTTTTTTGATACTTTCGCTTATTATAAATCAAGCGAGGGAGTACCATCCAAATAAATAACCCTATGATGATACTTATTATAGTACTCAGCATATAAAATCAGTTACTTAGGGTTGTCTGTTTTTATATATCTCATTCACTTTTGCCTGAATAGCAGAATAGTTCGCCCCCAAAGCACGAATTCTATCCATTCCGTTTCCATAGACCCCATCCATAACTTGTTTCGCTTTTTCTTCGATTGCGGCTGCAGACAAAGTAGATGCAGCTGAAGGGGTTGAATTAGCGCTGTAAGTTTGTTTGGTAGCGGATGACGGAGAGGCTACGGATGTATTCGATGTGCTGGAAGTAGCGCCGTTACTGGAAGTGCTGCCTGAAGGTTCTCCGGCTGATGTTGTAGAACCGGGGTTCGTATTTTCTTCAGCCACTTGCCCATTTTGGCTTTCGGGTGTATTTTCTGCCACCGTGGTTTGCCCGCCATCACCTGAATTACCAACATTTACAGAATCAGCTGATACAACATTACCATCGCCTGGATTTATTTCGGTTTTGTTGGAGCTACTGCTATTTACAAACCAAAAAATTCCGCCGCCAACCACCACAAGGGCTAAAGCAACTAATAAAAATGGTGCCTTTTTCTTTTCTTGGCCATTCTTTTCAGTTGGGTTGTTGCTGGCAGAACCTGCAGTCACTGCGGGTTCTTTTGAAAGATTCAAAGCTGGCTTTGGGGAGTCTCCAGATTTGGTGAGGTTTAGGCCTTTCTTTTCAGGACCTTTAGAAGACGATTTTTCGTCGTTGTTTTCTTTGTTTAGATTAAGTGCCATGATATATTAGTTTTTTAGGTGAATAGCTCAATAAATTTCATTAAACTACCATTGTATTTCTCTCCGGTAGCAATAAATTCCCACGAGTCTCCAACCCTGACAAATCTGCCAAACTCAACGGCATCCTCATTCGTAAATTGCTCTTTTAAGTTGTAGCGGAGTATTTCTGTCTGCGACTCGTCATCCCATACCCTTATGTAGCAATCATTAACCATACCGAAATTTTGCAAGAGCGTTCTTTTGTCTTTCTTTGAATCATTCGGATATTTTGTGATAGAAACTGTAATTACAATCTGTTGAATTCCTTCCCAAACTTTATCAAAATAAATTCGCATATCCTCATCGTCTTCTCCATCACTTTCGGTCCCATCTTTAGCGTCTACAGCGCCTAGAACTGCACTGTCTCCGGAATAGGGTCGTTTACCTTCCGGGGTATCCATTAACAATTGAGATCCATAGAAAACAACGTATTCGTCAGCAGGAACTTTTCCATCTGCAGTAATCAAAAATGCACTCACATCCAAATCAAAATCAGGACCGTTTTCTTCTTCGTTAGGATCCCAACCAAGTCCAATACCTGCTACTTTGAGGGCCGGTGCCTCTTTCGCTAAATTAAAGCGACTTCCTTTATTTAAATTTAATGCCATAGTTTATAGATTTTTAAAATTATTTAGGTATACAATTCTACGGTTGCTGCAAGTCCACCATCGAAGGCCTGGCCCATCGCTTCAAATTCCCATTCAGAGCCAATCCTGTAAAAACGGCCTATTATAAGTGAATCGCAGCCATCGAATGATTCATTCAACTTGTATTGACACAGTGTGCTTCCGTCAACCAGATTATAAACCCTAACTGCTGAATTTAACACATTCCCAAAATGGAAGCCCTCCTCTTTGTTGTGGATGGTTATTACCAGCATGATTTGAACTACGCTGGAGGATACGGAGGATAGCGTTATCTTTATCTCTTCATCATCTCCATCCCCTTCGCCAGTCCTATTGTCGCCAGAGTGAATTACCGAACCGTCTTCGCTAGTTAAATTATTGAAGAAAACAAAATAACCTTCTGAAGGAATTTTTCCTGAATCATTTAACAAAAACACAGACGCATCCGCGTCAGGGGTGCGGCCATCTGGTGTTGGATCCCAGCTAAGACCTATTTTTACTTGGTTAAGACCAGGAGCTTGTTTACTCAGATTAAACGGCTTTTTCTTCTCGAGATTTATCATTTTATTAAATTATTAATTATTTAGGTGAATTTCCATATTCATTTTCATTCTTGTCGCCCTCTGCAAAAAGCATCCACAAGGCATAAAACGGAATAATTTGATACCATCCTGAGTTCCCTCTGTCATGACATCTTTTTGCCCCCTGTGCCCACAAAAACCAAATCAATGGAACGAAGGCAACCAAGAAAATCACTGATGATAACGACATACCAACTATCAAACTGTATGCAATTAAATAAATGATAATTGAAATACCATACTCCATTCTTCTAATTCTTCCATTAAAAGAAAAGGGTGCTCTAAACATATTTTTGGGTTGGGTATCAACAACTGTTGATGAGGGGGCCTCGGCATTGACTTTATTGTTAACCGGTTGCTGCTGTTGCGACCTGAAGAATTTCTTCAACTCCTCAACATCCTTTGCATTTGTCCAGTCAATGCCTTCTCGATACACTAGGGTATCGGCATCAATTTTTTCCAAGAGCTGAGAAAGATTGAAAGGGCCCAAAGTTGAACCGTTTTCGCTGTAGTAATACTTCAGCTCACTCTTTTCTTTGTTAATTTCTATTGCCATATTTATTTCTTTTTAGGTGGTGGTGGTGGTGGCGGTGGTGGTGGTGGTGTCTTTGCTTTTGGAGGTGCGGGAGGCAAAGGTGGCGCAACAACTTTTTTAACCTCCTTATTTACTGGGGGGGTAGTATCTTTAGGTTTAACAATCGGCGGTGATTTTACCTCAGGCTTTGCACTTGGAACGGTGGGAGGGGGTATGATTGTTCTCGTCGGTGGAACAGGAGGCGCATTAACAGGTTTAGGTACATTTGGAACGGGAGGTGCTTTTATCACCGGTGGGGTGTTTACTGGACTGCTGGAATTCACAGCAGTGGTATTCGCATCATTTAAAACCTGCCTTGCTGAGTCAGCAATAGGTGCTTTATTATGCAGCTGGTAACCATTTGAGTTTATTTCTGCAAAAATTGATTTTAGCAATTTAGCCTCGATGGCACTTCCAATACCATATACATTTGAAAATTTCTTGGTTAATTTATCCTTAAAATAATTAGTATTTAAATCATCGCCAATTAAAACAATATCAACGGAATTGATATTCATACCATTCGCGGATAATATATTCTCCAACTGAGGTATAACTTTATCTTCGATACCTCTGTTGTACATCAACCTTTCTTCCAAATGAACTAATCTAACCTTATAATCAGTTTTCACACCAGTTGAAAGTGTTATTTCGTTCCGCATAATTGGAGATAAAGAAGACAAAATTTGTGCACAATGGTTGATTATAAAGGCAATCTCTTTCTCTTCCTCAATATAAATGTGTGGGCTTGCCTCTTGAATATCTTCCAATATCAATTTGGCCAGAATTTTTGCACGGGGATCTGAACCCAACTGGATTAGTTTTATTTGCCCTGCTAATTTATATTCTGGAGAACTGAAAAGTTTTACGTATAAATCATTTGAAATGGCAGAAAGACAAACGCGTGATTTCGAAGATTTAATTTCCTGACTTAGTTCTTTGTTTAAGAACCGGTCAGAATCAACTTCTGAAATATTCTCATAACCAGCCTCTTTAAATAAATTCTCCACCAAAACTTTTTCCTGGTTTTCTATATCATCATCGAACCAGAATCGAAGACAGAAAGAAGTTCTGAATCCTTCTATCGATTCATTTTTGTAAAGAATGGTTTTTATGAAATGGGATAAATAATTTTCCACTCCATAGTATAACAGCTGTTTTACTGGCTTGCTATCCCCGTGAAGGGTAAAATGTATGGCAGGATCTTTAATTAATTCAAAATAGTTATTATATGCATTCCTGTCATTAAGTAAAAAACGCTCTTTGGCAAATTCTCCAACATTAAAATCGTTGCCATTTACATAGAAACATAGAGGAATAGTATTGGGACCATTTATGGATAGTGGAGTATAAACTCCACCATCCAATTGATACCAAAAACTTAATTGTTGTTTTGATATTTTAATCAGAACACAATATTTCATTCCTAATTTCTTATTGCCTTTAAGATGCGTTCTTCGAAGAATTTTATACCTTCCATCACAAAAATAGGGGCAACATAACCAAATCGCTTCATTTCTTTACGCTTCTTCTGGGCTTCTATGTAGTCGGGATCCTGTTTTATAGAGGCTTCAATATTCATGTTGTTAAAACCAGCGATGAAATCTTCCTGCTTCATATTGAAACCAAAAGTAGCTGATGAAACTTTGTAAAACAGATCTGCAAAATCCATAAAGCGAGGACATGGAGGCTTGCCAGGTTCAGGATTATTGACAAAGTAGGCGCCCAAATGTTCCATCATTTCCGGAGTAACTGAATTGCTAAAATCTAAATACTTCATTTCTCCCGAAGGTGTGTAAACGCAAAATCCTTCCTCACCTAATATCTCAATTGCCTGCTTCTCGATTGGCACTAAAATTTGAGATTTAAATGTAGGAATTGCCAAACCTTTGGAAACTTCATATTTCAAATCAGCATTATTTTCCTTTTTGAAAGCATTAATCTTAATGATCTCATTGGGAAAATTAATCGGTGTGATGGTCGTTTTCGCTCTTTCCATACCGCCAATTCCTCGAATAAACATCTGCGTATAGTATTCAGATGCCGCTTTCGGATTTATGGCATCAAACCAATCAAAAATACGAGCACCTTTACCTGCAAATGCGATGTTTATCTTAGGTGGCATATTTTTAACCATCATTGGAACATCATCGGATCGGAGCATCTCCTCTCTCATTTTTAGGGTTAATTGTCCTGCATAGTACATTATTAAACCAGTAACGTAGAGATTAACGCTCATTAACTCTTTGCATTCTGCAGCAATCAACCGATAAAAATCAGGAAAATCCGCATCATCCAAACGATCAATCAACTGCTCAAAATAAAAGGGAGCCGTATTTTCGTTGTATTTGGATGGTGTAGTGTTTAGACCTTCAATTTTGATTTTCTTCTTCTCACACATCCGAAGCAAAACGGAGTGGAAGTTCTTAGAATAGCGGGTTGCAAATGCTAACCTTTGCGCTGCCCAGCGAACAGAGTTCTGCTTTATCATCGCTTTTCCGCCACCTTCCATTTGTGATAAAACACTTATGTCTGTGGTTGAGCCTCCTACGTCAAATATCATTAACAATTCGCCAGGCCTAACCGGTAGATCTTCTAGAAAATAGTTGGCAACGGCACATGACTCTGTTATTGACTCACTGTCTTCCAAGGTTTTGAAATCAAACTTCAAAGGACCATTATCCGTTTTAATTTCAACTACATTTTTAGATTTGGAAGGTTCTGCATTTCCCCAATCACCAGCAGCGGGTGTAGGTGCAGGACTGCCCCAACTGTTTCCTTGATCTCCCCATCCGCCAGCGCTACTTGTACTGGATTCGCTAGTGGCGCCCCAGGAGCTACCGCCCATATTGCTGGCACCTTCCCAAGTATTGCCACCGCTCGTGTTGATATTGGAAAGATCCGAAGGAGGAAAAACCATAAGATCCCGTGGTTTATCAATAGGACTTATCTGCTTTAAAGAATTGTAAATATCCCAATATTCATTCAACAAACTTGTTCCCATAGAAGACGGATATGACCATTTAATGGACGTCGGTTCATGACCTTCTTCGAACAGCTGCGCATACACATGGAGCATTAACGAACTCAAATAAGCCTTTTTGTGGCTTTTTTCAATCGGATTGCTCGACCATTTCATATTATATTTTAGTTCAGCAATTCCGGCTCTGTAAAATTTAAGAGTATGTTTATTGGTATCAGAAGTTTCTATGGGTAAGTTCTTTTCAAAACAAGGAAAACCTCCAATGATTTCTTTTTCCAGCAACTGTTCCTGAGATAAATTAGCATTGTTTGAAAGCCTCTTAAAGTCATGAACCGCTAATACTGATTTAATGGCATTGGTCTTGATTTCATCATTTTGGAAGAAGAATATCTCATCCTCTACAGCGGGTCTTTCATCATTATTCTTGGCATCAGAAGAAAGCAATGAAACCCTTCTGTTTTTAAATTTCATGCCCTTTGCTGCCTTATCTCTTTCAGACCAATAAGCTATAGATGAATTTGTACTTCCAAAGTCAACACCTAGGCGGGCTTCTTCAAGGTTTTGCATTTCATTGGTCCAGTCTTTGGGTAAGTCATTTACTTTGTTTTCTCTATCATATCTAATAATTGCATAACCACAAAGATTATCTGCTTTTCCATAAGAGAATTTCAACCCCTTGAATGGTTGATTGCTTTCATATATTTCATATTTATATGTATTATCACTGACCTTTTGGTTGTTTTCAATCAATAATGATGATTTATAGTTAGAGTTTTTCAAATCCTCTAGCTTTCCATCTTTAGCCAAATAAAGTGGCTCCTGTTTCTCATTCAGTACGATTCTAAAATGAGGATCATTGATATCTCCAATAAAGGGTGAAGCTTGGAAATAAATGTCATTGTGAGGAATCTCATTAAACATAAAGTAGCGATTCCATTTTTTACTGATAAAATTAGGCCACAACAGTATATCACGCCCCTTAACTTCACCGGCTACCTTGTATTTAACATCAATTACGTTTTCACTGCCTGATTGACTGTGCAAACGGAGCTTAACACTCAAGTGTTCTCCCAAATTATCCACTTCATATTCAGCTGACAATCTAGACTTAACTTCATTTCCAACAGCAATACCAGTTAAAGATGATAAATTATTACCAAATACATTTAAAGCTTGAGGTGTAAGAGGAAGCGTAAAATATGCATATTGATTGGGCATGCCTTTAACATCAGCCCTCAATAACATGAGCGGCCTGTTCGCCAGGAAATTTTTATCCTTTTCGGCATCAGAATCAAATCTGAATTGAATTATTTCAGTAGTCGCTGGTAATAATAATTCAGAGGGTTTAAATAATATTCTTCCCTCTCCTGCTTCAGAATATATAACACCTTCCAAACCATACAATTCCGTAGAGTTATTGAAAAGTATTGAAAAAGGCGGTAAGAATTGGCTCACTTCAGGAGTGCTTCCTGGTTTTTGGGATGGCTTAGCCCATCCTTTAGAGGAAGCGTATTCATCCATTTCTTTAATCCAATCTTGCAAATTACCATCAATGCTAGCATATTTTGGCTCAAGGAAGTTTTCTACGTTATTGAATGAATTTTTGAAGTGATTTATCTTGTTAATTATGTGCTGTACAAACGCATGGATAGTTAATAACTGTTCAGGCTGTAAATCACTTTTTAATGGATCAGTTAATTTACCGTTGTTTACATTTACAAAAGGTAGTTTTTCAGAAACAGGAAGTTTATATCCTACAGAAGTGAAAAGGAAGCTATCCGGTGATGTTGCACCAATTACTTGCTCTTTGAATGTGATAACATCCATAAATGGAATCTTCTCTTCATTTGTAGCTGTAGTTTGATCACACCAAAGTGGTTTCCGCTCAAACAAAAGATTACCAAATGCTCCTAAAGGTTCATAGATGTTTTCTGTTTCATATATACTCTTGTTATCTGAATATTGTAGCCTCAGTCGTTGAATTTCTAAATCCTTATAATTTAGGGCAATACAACTGATAAGACCTCTCCATTCCGTAATCAGGTTTTTATAAAAAAGCATTAGACCGGAGGCTTCTGCATCTTTATCAGTAACAGTATCAAGTGCGTTTCTAAACAGATTGGCTCTTGCATAGACTGTGGGCATACCTGAAACGATAGCACCTACATCTACTTTGGAAGTACCATCTTTTTCTATACCCAATTCGGGAATAACGATGTTCTTGGTAAAGTTATCTAATTCCGGTATAACATCCCACTTATATTCGGATTTACCAGGAGGATTGGATTTTGATTTTATGGCTAACGCCTTTAATGTTTTCTCTGCCATAGTTGTTAATTTAAAAAGTTCTGTGATTTGGTAATCGCATTATAAATATGTGCCATAAACTGTTCTTTGGTGGTGTTGACTTTTTGTGATTCTTCATGCTTAACATTAAGCAAGGTATCAACAAACTTATCAAATCGGTTAGAAGACATTAATCCACCTCCGGGCCAATGATTCTTTTTGTCCAAAAAGAGTTCACCAACATCTATTTTTTGTAATTCCCGCAAATTTGTAGTAAAAGCATTACTGTCAAACATAAAACTGCCAGGAGCAATGGTAGACCTAACCTGATACAACCAACCAGAGAAGAATTGCTGGCCTCCATCGGTGGTATACGCAAATTGCCGCAAATACTCGTTTATTTCACCACAATCAGCATCAGATAACGTATTATATTGAGGTATTTTTTGTCCTGCCAACCTTGTTATGAAAGCCCGCATACCTGATTTAGGATCTGAGTTAAACGCTGCACCATTGATAGACAATACAATGTGAGCAAGTGAGAAAAACGCTCCCAATCTGTTGGCAAAAACTTCACCAGCTTTATTTTCAGTACCTACAAAATCATTAAAAGAAAAATTGAACACATTGTCCTTGAACTCAATTGCTTTATACAAATAATCGGCTTTTTCAACATCAAAGCCGGTGGTTTTTGTTAAGAAATCGTAAGCGGCGCATGCGCACAGCATTTCCGTAATATGGCACGGGTTCTTTTGTTTTTCACCTCCAGTAATGGTATTACTTTCTTTCTCTTCTCCCATCTTCTTGCTTTCAACCGGCCAGCCAATGTGATACATGGTCTTGTACGTTCTTTGAACTGTTGGGTCATTTTGATAAAACTGAAGAGCTGCCTGGCTGTTCAATGGGAAAAAAGATGAATCAGCAATCACGCTGTCATCCTTGGTAGACATTTGTTTGGCATCAGGCTTTTTAAAGGTGAAGTATTCAGTCAGCAATGTAGATCCAAACTTGGTTTTGCTAAAATCAAGTGTTGACTTTCCACCCGAACGAATCTTAATAAAATCCTGAAATGCTTTCGGAATAACGGGTATAGACGAGGCACCGGTTCCGCCAAAAATTGATCCGAATACAAACACACGCGCTCCCAGTTTTCCGGCTTCATTGAGTTTGTTCATAAAAATCTCCAGCTCCTTATCTTGAGCTGCCACATTGGAACCTGCCGCTAGGTTTCTTGCGGATTCAACGATAGCATGATACATTAAATGAGAACCCAAATGTGTTTGGGCGCGGTATCCGTGGGCTAAATTAAACTCCTGAACTGAACTCTCGTCCAAAAATAAATTAGAAATTAATTTATTAGCCTTTTGTTTTTCAGGATCCCCCTCTGATAATTTAGAGAGGCTTCTGTAGTTGGCGCGGGCACTGCCTGAATATTCTGTCCAAAATCTATGAAGATTTAGCTTAGCGGAAAAGAAAGTATTCGCATTGGGCGTTCCGCCTTTGGGGCTCGAATCTGATGTTTTTATACGGCTGTATAGTTCGATAAGATTCTCAGTTTTTGTTTTGTTACCATTTAACTGGTCCGTATCCAATGTTAATACTTCGATTTCTTGATTATCAAACATGCCTATAGCACAGAGATGTGTAAAGGCTTCTAAACACCTCATTCCGGTGCCTCCAATACCAATTACAAATAATTTTTCTTGACTCATCAGCTAAATATTTTAGATTAAAACCAGTTTCCCAGTTTACCGTTTTTGAAGACTTTGCTTAACACAAAGCCCAAAATCACATAAATTACAAATCCGATTCCGGCAGCTATCGGTAAAGAAGCCATGTATTCATCGTATTCCATTTGATTATTTTCAGGATTTGGTGCAAGTACAAATGCACTCAATACATAAAACAAAACAGGATTTAAAATGGCAAAAATCCAAAACCACATTTTGCGTTTTCCTGGATCTTTGGGATTGGCGCCACCTTCAAATTTTATGGCATTGGAAATAACGGCGGCTATTAAAATGAATAAACCGGCTGCAATGATGGAAGTGATGTAACTGTTCATATTTTTTTTATTTTAAGTGTAAATATTGTTTTTTTATTCGGCTTTGGTGGCGTTTGCCAACTTAATGTAGTAAGAATATAAGATTTTCCCTTTGGGACTTATTGAAGGATCTTGCAGTGTGTTTCTGATGGCTTCAGACAATGAGTTGTTTACCTTGTCTTTTTGTGTAGTTGAATTCCATTGAAAATCTTTAAGCTTGGCATTTTCACTGTTAAATGTTGCATCCTCAATAACAATATCCACGCGAATTAATGCCGAAGGATTTTTAATATTTTTAAGTTTGTAATTCTTGTTTAAAATTGTAATAAGTTCTACCTTTTCAGGAGTGTTTTTAAGGTGATCACCAAAGATAGTCTCGTCACAAGAAAACACTTCCTCCCAAAGCTCAGGCTGTTTTGTGGTAGGCGAGTAAATCCATTCCTTCTTCAATTCGGTTTTATCCTTTTCGTAACAGGTGGTTGTGATATTATCCTTCTTGCTATCAGCAGACCAAACATCATTTTTGCCTTTGTCCTTGGTCATTTTGGGCGCGTGATTTTTGGCTTCTTCACATTGAGCAAAATATTTATAGTCCTCTGATGCATCATAAACTTTCACAGACACCTTATTCAGCTTGTAGGAAGATTGATCGGAAGCGTTCAAGAAAAGTTTATCAAGAAATTTACTTTCATTACTTTTCAAATACTTATCTACCTTCTCCCAGTCTGTTTTCAGGCCAATCACTTCATAGGGTAAGTTTTTATCTAAACACATGTTTTTATTGAAGTTTTTCTGATCTTGGATTGCCTTGATAAGCAATCCGGTATTGTCTTTTCCACCATAATCATTGCTAACAGTATAAGGATTGTTGCTCAGAGTAAATTCGCTGGTTGTGTAGCGGCCCTTGAGTGCATCCCGCACCATAGAAATCATGCTGTTTTCGTTGGGTCTTCCCTGCGTAAATACTGTAAAATATAGGTGTTTGGCACTTTTGTTTTTGGTTTTGCCATTCACTTCTTCATAATCGGTGTAGAAGAAAGTAATTGAATTGCCTTTCTTCAGCCAATTTATAAAATAACTCTTGGGGTAATTTTCAAATTGCTCTTTACCATCGGTGGTGTATTCCTCATAATCGGTAACCAACATTGCATCATTATTCCCCTCTGTAATCTTCTTCAAGGTCTCTTGAATAGGCGCCATTATATCTTTATACTGCTTGGGGTCTGACACCTTATTAAATAATTCATTGCTATTGTATTCAAGGTTACTGATTTTACCTCCGCCCAAAGCAAACCACTCAATTGATGGACTAACAAGTTTGTTGGTGATGGCTTGAATTATAGAAACATTCTGGGGATTTTTGGTGTAGGCCTGAACCAATCCGTCTGAAAAATCTATGTAAACAGCACTTTTACCGGTTTTGGGATTGGATGATTCCCCTAGGCTTGCGCTGTAGTAGCCATCAATGTATTTTTCAATTTCTTTTTCAGGGTGAAAATTTGAAAAAGCGGATTTTTCATTTTCCCCGCAGCTGACTGTCAAGCAAACTGCACTGAATGCTACTGCTGGGATGATGAATAATTTTGAAAGATTACTTTTCATATTTATTGGTTTTTATTATTTGTTGAATCTGTTATACCTTCAATGAATCCTTCCACTTGATTGCCAAAATCTTTCACTGATTCCTTGAAATCATTTAATCCTTTTTTGGCCACAATGGCGGCATATCTCCCCTTCAGCTTGCCTATTTCTTTAACCTGAGCATCAGAATATTTTGCCCTGTTTTCATCTAAATCTTTCTGAAGCTTCTCTATACTGGAACCCAGCTTTTGAACATCCGATTCGGACAGCACTTCACCGCTATTCTCAGCATTTTCAATCAATGCAGAAACACCGTCAATGTTCGATTGGGGTCGATTACAAGCGAACAGTGAAGAGATTAGAATTAAAGTACAAATAAGCTTGTTTAAGTTCATCAAGTGGGCGAATATAAATTATTTTTTCCAAAACACAACAATCATTTCTCTAAATTTCAATTGTTGCCAATGTAAGTACCCCATTTTTTTTCGGACAGGGTTAAATTAGACATTTCAAATATGGTTATTTCTTTCGAGATATTTAATAGGACTTAGATTATTTAATGATTGATGAGGATGCAGTGTGTTGTATTCTTCCATCCATTCCAAGGATAGCATTCTTAAGTGGTGCAAGGAATCAAAGAGATATGCATCCAGTATGTCTTCTCGGTAACTTCGGTTAAATCTCTCAATGTAGGCGTTCTGTGTTGGTTTACCCGGTTGTATATATTTGATTGATATTCCTGTTCTGTGGCAATAATCAACAAATGTATTTGATAGTAACTCCGGGCCGTTGTCGCAGCGTATTTCTTCGGGTTTACCACGCCAGTTAATGATTTCGTCAAGGGTTGCCACCACCGTAGTTCCGGATTGTGAGTAGTCCGCTTTTACAGCCAGGGCCTCGCGGTTATAGTCGTCCATAATATTGAGTATCCTTACTTTTCTGCCCGTTATAAGTGTATCATGCATGAAATCCATGCTCCAGGTGCTATTGATGTTTTCAGGTTGTGCGAGTGTTTCTCTAAAGCGTTCCGGCAGCCTGCGCTTTCGCTTGCGCCTGTGGTTTAGATTAAGCAGGTTATAAACCCTTTTTACCCGCTTGTGGTTCCATTCAATGCCTTCGTTGCGTATTCTGCGGTAATAGTATGGAAAACCCCTTGTTGGCTTATTCTCAGCCAATTCATTGAGTTTATCAATAACAACGGTATCATCCTTTACCGATTGATAATAGTACTGCGATTTTGGCAACCCTGTTGTTGTGCAGGCTCTGGCAATACTTACCTGATGGGTTTGGGTCAGATAAGCAACTACAGATCTTCGATTGCCAGCGCCTACCACTTTTTTGAAAGCACGTCTTTGAGCATGACTATGTCCAAAGCAGCATCGGCATACATCTGTTTTAAACGTTTGTTTTCCTCTTCCAGTTCTTTCAAACGCCGGAGTTGGTCTCCGTTCATGCCGGCATACTTCTTTTTCCAGTTGTAAAATGTCTGCTTGTTGATACCAAACTCACGGCTGATGTCATTGGCCGAACGACCATTTTCTTCTTCTTTTAGAGCCTTCACAATCTGGCTCTCTGTAAATTTTGATCTTTTCATTGACTTGTTAAATTTAGGCTTTTTTGCCTAATTATAACTAGTCCGATTTTTAGGGGTACTTACAACACAAGTCAATTCACAGACCCAAAATTGCAAAAGAGCTTGCTTTACCAACCCAGAGAAAAATTGTTTTTTAAAATATTTCCCAACGCTTCAAAAAAAATAAAAATAAATAGACACATAGGCCAACAAACACAGTAAACAATGACACTAAAACTCAATATTGACAAGGCTTACAACGACACGATGGACAGAAGACCGGCAGGTAACTGCGTGTATGTGGCAATAGCGGGTGAAGTGGTGAATCGAAGGCCTATGCTTCTGAGAAACTTTGTGCTAAACGGTCAGGAAAGTGCTTCTATACCGCTACCGCACATACTCGCGGACAGTTAGTGGCAAGTTTTAACGACAGTAAATAATAAATAAAAAGTATGAGGACCTAAACAAAATCATGTAGCCATTACCCCGACAACGGAAATTAACCAATTTCGAATTTTTTACCTACCTTCGTGCCGGAAACAAATGAGAGCGTATTATTTAATACCGACCCTTCTGTTCGTATTTGTTGTTTATGCAACCAACATAGACCTTTGCATCAAAAAAATGTTTTCTAAAAACATTAGCATTGAATACAATGATTCAGAAGCCGCTGAAAACGATAAGGAAGAGAAAGAAAGTGAGGAAGATGACCTCAACGA
>Ga0194129_10005436_pt1 | contig 16263 bp, 15 predicted proteins | sample TA2KigCa35mmetaG_FD_150862 | JGI IMG/M metagenome (GOLD analysis project Ga0194129, IMG submission 150862) | Freshwater microbial communities from Lake Tanganyika, Tanzania - TA2015038 Kigoma Deep Cast 35m | ecosystem: Environmental > Aquatic > Freshwater > Lake | place: Tanzania: Lake... | reverse complement strand
GGCGGATCAGAGCTTGGCCAACCGCTAGCGCTGGGAAATACAACAGCCTCAGGCCACATTTTGCCCTCCAGGGGCGGACTGACCCTGGAGACAGCACAAACAGCTGCTGCAGAATCACCCAATCTCATGACGCGTAGACCCAGGAAGGGGATCGCATCAATCGTGGAAATACCACAAACAGATCACATTTCATTTCATTCATAAAATCTCAACCACAACCTGCATGCTGGATGATTGGCGGAAATTCAATAAAAGGATACTTGGCTGCCTTCTCGTTAGCAATCGAAATCCTTATGAATCGCAGTACCAATACGCTCTCCCAAATAACCAGAACGCTCGCGAACCAAGCTGCACCAATCAAGGTGATCGAGATACCACCGCACTGTGGACTGGAGACCCTGCTCAAAGCTGTGGCGGGGCTTCCAACCCAACTCGTGCGAGATCTTACCAGCATCAATCGCATAACGCCGATCGTGGCCAGGGCGGTCAGCCACGCGGGTGATCAAACGGGCATGGGGCGCACCCTCCGGCCGCATCTGATCCATCAACGAGCAGATCGTTTCCACCACATCTCGATTCGTGCGCTCGCTGGGGCTGCCATGATCACCAGCACCACCCACACAATAACTTTGACCAAGCTTGCCCTTAGTAGCGGCAAGTAGTAAAGCCTCAACATGGTCTTCTACGTAAAGCCAGTCACGAACGTTGGCTCCATCACCATAAAGTGGTATTGAATCACCAGCAACAGCTTTAAGAATGACCACTGGGATCAGCTTCTCAGGAAACTGCCAAGGGCCATAATTGTTAGAACAATTGGTGAGGACAACCGGGAGGCCATAGGTGTGATGCCAGGCACTCACAAGATGATCGCTCGCAGCCTTACTTGCTGAATAAGGGCTACGTGGATCGTAAGGCGTGGATTCCGAGAAGCGTCCCGTTGGACCTAGGGATCCGAACACCTCATCGGTGCTGATGTGGTGAAAGCGGAAACCATCCCTCCTCTCTACTGGAAGCTGCTCCCAATGGGAACGCACTGCCTGAAGGAGGTTGAAGGTCCCGCTCACATTGCTCTCAATAAAGGCAGCCGGGCCGTCAATTGAACGATCCACATGGCTCTCGGCCGCTAGGTGCATGACGAGATCCGGATCAGCAGCTGTCACTGCCGCTGCGGTGGCCTGGGGATCAGCCAAATCCACACGCAAGAACGTGTGCTGTGCATGCGTCCCAATACTGGTGAGATCGCTGGCGTAACTCAGTTTGTCAAGATTAGAAACCCGAGCTGAGGTGTCAGTAAGCAGGCGGCGCACCACTGCGCTACCGATGAAGCCGGCACCTCCGGTGACCAGCACTCTCGTGATGTGCTGTGGTAGAAGATCCTTCACCAATCTGTGGTCTGAGATTCGAGGAGCCTAGGAGAACCCGCTACCCAAACACCACAATGCGGAGGACAAGGGACTCTATAGGAAGCACATTCATCCATATTGCACGATCGAAGCGAAGCTGGTCAGGTTCATAACTCCTGTTTGTTCACCAGGGATTCCAAAACCAAAACCTTCTTGCTGCCGCGCTCTCGCTCGAACGGTCAGCTCGTTAAGGATGAGGATGAGGATCAGCACGCCGCAGCTCCTCGATGAGCTCAGCTGCAGACCAAGGCAGACAAGACAGCTACGCAGAGGGGTGTGACGTCAACAGATCGCCAATGATCCGCCGCAGAGCCTCCCGCCAGTGCAGGTGAGGAAGCTGAAGGGCCTGACGAGTAACCGTGCAGTCAAGGAGCGAATAGCTGGGCCGATGTGCCGGAGTGGGGTAGTCGGCCGTGGTGATCGGATTGATCTGAGATGGCTTCCCCAGCAAACCGGCGGACTTGCCCAACTCGGCAATCGCAACAGCGAAGTCGTACCAGCTGGCGACTCCTGCATCACTCCAGTGGTGCACGCCGACCACTCGGTGCTCCAACACAGCCCAACAAGCCTGCGCCAAACCGGTAATGGCCGTTGGACACCCCACCTGATCCGCCACCACACCCAGTTGCTCACGCTCACGCATCAGGCGCAGCATCGTGAGCAGAAAGTTGTTTCCAACCGGGCCGTACACCCAGCTGGTGCGCAGGATGCAAAGCAGTGCAGGATCGAGGGCTTCTGCGGCCGCTGTTTCGCCGGCCGCTTTACTAGCGCCATAGACGCCTAAAGGATCCACCGGATGGTTGGGGCAATACGGCGAACCCTGGCTGCCGTTGAACACGAAATCGGTGCTCACCTGCAACAGACGCCCGCCGGTGACTTGAAGCGCCTCTGCAAAAGCTGCCGGCGCCCCCGCGTTCACTGCCTGGGCCAGGTCCGGCTCTCGTTCAGCCTTGTCCACCGCTGTGTAAGCCCCGGCATTGATCAACCAATCGGGCCTGTGCTGCTCCACGAGACTCCGACACGCTCCAGTGTCGGCCAAGTCAAGGGCAAGCGCTCCTTCACCGCCGCTGCGCGAAGTGGTGATGAGCTGAAGCGGCTGGCCTGCGATCGTGACAGGAACAGTGCGGCGTAGCGCCTGACCCAGCTGCCCTTGGGCACCGGTAACGATCACCTTCATCGCTTTCCCTGACTCAGATGAACAGTTCCTGATCGGTAAGTTCCGCTAACAGCGGTGCCACAGCATCCTTTTCCGATAAAAGTGGTGCGGTGGAACCCATTACGCCGTTCAGCGGTGGCCAGCTGATTGCCAACCGGGGGTCATCCCAGCGGACTGCACGCTCACAATCACGGCTCCAGAAGTCGGTGGTTTTATACAGCACCTCAGCGTGCTCACTCAGGGTAAGAAAGCCATGGGCGAAACCCGATGGCACCCATAGCTGGTGGTGGTTAGTGGCGCTGAGACGTGTGCCTACCCACTGGCCGAAGGTCAGCGAGCCACGGCGGATGTCCACCGCTACATCAAAGATCTCACCCAGTAAGCAGCGCACAAGTTTGCCCTGGGGATGGGGCGGGAGCTGGTAATGCAAGCCACGCAAGACACCCTGGGTGGAGCGGGAGTGGTTGTCTTGAACAAAAGCCGGCACGGGCTGACCGTCAGCCTCAAGAGCTGCTGCGAAGGCCCGCTGATTCCAGCTTTCAAAGAAGAAACCGCGATCATCGCCAAAAACAGTCGGCGTGATGTGCAGCGGCCCTTCCAATGCTCTGCCGGCCGTGGTCTGGAGCCGTTGAGCGTTCATCAGCGTGCGAGCTGCAGGGCTTGATCCTGCTCCAACAGCTGTAGGAGGTAATCGCCATAGCCACTCTTGCGGAGCGGCTGGGCCAGCTCGCTCAACTGCTCATCGCTGATCCAGCCCAGGCGCCAGGCGACCTCTTCCGGGCAACCGACCTTCAGGCTCTGGCGATGCTCCAAGGTGCGGATGTAACTGGAGGCCTCATGCAGCGAGTCGCAAGTTCCAGTATCAAGCCAGGCCATACCGCGGCCCATCAGCTCCACCTGGAGCAAGCCTGCATCGAGGTATTGGCGGTTCAGATCCGTGATTTCGAGCTCCCCGCGAGGAGAAGGCATCACGCGACGAGCCCGCTCCACCACCGAATCATCGTAATAATAGAGGCCGGTCACGGCATAACGCGACTTAGGGCGACTCGGTTTCTCTTCGATGCTCAGCACCCGACCGCTACCGTCGAACTCGACCACGCCATAGCGCTCAGGGTCACGCACCGGATAAGCGAAGACCGTGGCACCGGTGGCGGCAGTGATCCCATTACCGAGTTGAGTATCCCCATGGAAAAGGTTGTCGCCAAGAACGAGAGCAGCCGGGGCACCAGCCAAAAACTCAGCTCCAATCAGAAACGCCTGAGCCAGACCATCAGGGCTGGGCTGCACGGCGTACTGAATCTCCATGCCCCAAATCGCACCGTCACCAAGCAGACGCTGGAAGGCCGACTGATCATGTGGTGTTGTAATAATCAACACCTGCCGAATCCCAGCCAGCATAAGTGTGCTGAGGGGGTAGTAAATCATCGGCTTGTCGTACACAGGCAAGAGCTGTTTGCTCACCGCCTGGGTAATCGGGTGCAGACGGGTGCCGCTTCCACCCGCCAGAATGATGCCCTTGCGCTCTTGGGTCATCAGATCGGACGTCCTAGGGAGATGTTGGCATGCAGCAACCCATCACCATGGGATTGATTAACAGCAGACTGCATCTGATGTACCTGGAGCAGCGTCCATTGGTGCTCACTAATGGCCAGAGCCACAGCGTTTGGGGTGAGGTTGGTGCTCAGAACCATCGCTGTGAGAACAATGGAAATGGCGGTCAGCCAGGAAGGGCTGCCATCAAGCTGCCCATCTCGATTGCCTGCAGGCCGTAGCTCCAGCCCAGGTTGCTCTTGATGCCGGCGCGTTCGAGTGCCTGCTGCATTGTGTCGGTGGTGAGGACGCCGAAGATCACCGGTACGCCGGTGTCGCGGCTCACAGCGGCGACGCCCTTGCTCACCTCAGCCACCACCACATCGAAGTGGGGGGTATCGCCGCGGATCACGGCCCCGAGGGTGATCACCACCTGGTACCGGCCGCTGGCAGCGAGGCGCTTCGCCACCAAGGGAATTTCAAAACTGCCAGGCACCCAGGCCGTATCGAGCTGGGCGCTGGTGGCGGAGGTGTCGATGCCGTGGCGCGACAGGCAGTCGAGGCATCCGCTCAGCAGCTTGACAGTGACCAGATCATTAAACCGAGCCACCACAACCGCAATCCGAAGCGACTGGGCACCAACGAACTGGCCTTCGAAAACGGTCACGCGGGCTGGACTTTCACTGGGTTCAGCCTACGAATAAGTGGATCGGACCTTCAGACCACGAAGAAGCTCATGCCCCAGTTCACCAGCACTAGGGCAACCCAAGCCAAACCACCCAGCAAGATCAGGCGATTGGAGCGGCCGCTGGTGTCTTCGCTGGCGTAGAGCACAGGAACAGCCACGATCAGGGCGAACGACATCACCACCAGAGCCAGAACGGTGAGGGTGTTGAAGATCGTCATGGAACAGCGGCGGCGCCGGCCGAGCAGTTGGAGGATTCTCCCACGCAGGTTCAGGGCGAGCGGCGGGGCGGAGCAGGATCCTTCACAAGTTGTGTCCCGGCACTGCACTTACGATCGGGAGCCCGCCCAGCTGTCTTGGCCGCAACCTCCCCGCAGCAGCCGGAACTGGCCCTGCAGGGACAGCTGTTTGCTGTCGAACCAGCCGAGACGCCGGCCGACACAGCGGACCCGAAGGCGGACTCTGCACCGCTCGATGAGGACGCTCTCACCGAGGACGCCAACCGCCGGCCGAGGCGCCGCAGCCGGGCTAATGGACCAGATCAATCAACCACTGCTCCCGCTGAGTCAACCGCAAGCGAAGACAGCGATCTCCCCCCCTGGCATCACCACAGCCTGGTGGATGCCGAGCAGCTCACGCCGATGCTGCGTCACTACGTGGAACACAAGGCGGCCCACCCCGAGCGCGTGCTGCTTTACCGCCTGGGCGACTTCTTCGAATGCTTCTTCGAAGACGCGATCCAGCTCTCACGCCTGCTTGAGCTGACCCTCACGGGCAAAGAAGGAGGCAAGGCGATCGGACGTGTGCCGATGGCGGGCATCCCCCACCACGCCGCCGAGCGTTACTGCGCGGAGCTCGTGGGCCGCGGCCTGAGCGTGGCCCTCTGCGATCAGGTGGAGACCACGCCGGCCAAAGGCGCCCTGCTCAAGCGCGAAATCACCCGCGTGCTCACGCCGGGCACCGTGCTGGAAGAAGGGCTGCTGAGCGCCCGCCGCAACAACTGGCTCTGTGCGGTGGTGTGCGAACAGTCGCGCTGGGGCTTGGCGGTGGCCGATGTGAGCACCGGCGAATTCCGCGTCACCGAACGCGACGGCAGCGATCTGCTGCATCAGGAGTTGCTGCAGGTGGAAGCCGCTGAGGTGCTCTGGCCTGGGGAGGGACAACCCAGCTGGTGCCCCGATGCTCTTCGGCTCACGGCACTGCCCCGCACCCCCTTCACAGCACCAGAGGCGCGCACCACCCTGCTGCAGCGCTTTCGGCTGGCCAGCCTTGATGGTCTCGGCCTTGGGGAGATGCCCTTGGGGCTGCGGGCTGCCGGTGGCCTGCTGCGCTACCTCGACGACACCCAGCCCAGCACTTGTGTGCCGCTGGAGCTGCCCACCACCTGGCAAGCGGGCGATCAGTTGGTGCTCGATGCCGCCACCCGCCGCAACCTGGAGCTCACCCGCACCCAGCTGGGGGGCGGCCTGCACGGTTCGCTTCTCTGGGCGTTGGATCGCACCCACACCGCGATGGGCGGGCGCTGCCTGCGCCGCTGGATCGAGGCGCCGCTGGTGGATCACACCGCCATTCTTGGTCGGCAGAGCGGCGTGAGGGAACTGGTGAACGGCCGGCAGCTGCGGGTTGCTCTGCGCCGGCTTTTGCGACCCATGGGCGATCTCGAACGGCTGGCGGGTCGGGCAGGTGCAGGCACCGCTTCAGCCCGTGATCTGGTGGCCCTGGCCGATGGCCTCGAGCGGCTGCCCCAGCTGGCGGGATTGATCAGCAATGCGGTGATCCAAACCACGGCTGGCCAGCACGAACCCGTGAGCAGCCCGCCACTCCTGGCCCTGGCGCGTCCCTGGCCTGAGCTCGAGGCCTTGGCAGGCGAGCTGCGCCACGTTCTGCTCGACACCCCACCGCTCAGCCTCAGCGAAGGCGGCCTCATTCACGACGGCGTGGATCCCCAGCTCGATGGGCTGCGTAACCAGCTCGACGATCAAGAGGCCTGGCTGGCCCAGCAGGAAGCGGCGGAACGCAGCAACAGCGGCATCAGCACCCTCAAACTCCAGTACCACCGCACCTTCGGCTACTTCCTGGCGGTGAGCAAAGCCAAGGCACGCACCGTGCCCGAGCACTGGATCCGCCGCCAAACCCTCGCCAACGAAGAGCGCTTCGTCACCCCGGAGCTCAAGGCCCGCGAAGGCCGCATCCTCCAACTCAAGGCCCGTGCCGCTCAGCGGGAATACGAACTGTTCTGCAAGCTGCGCAGCCAAGTGGGTGAGCAGGCCGCACCGATTCGCGCGGCCGCCCGGCTGGTGGCCGAACTCGATGCGATCGCATCGCTGGCGGAAGTGGCGGCCACAAACAACTACTGCTGCCCGGAGCTCACCGAGCCCAGCGGCCCCGAAGCCAGGCTGCTGCAGATCGAAGCGGGCCGTCATCCCGTGGTGGAGCAACTCCTCGTTGAAGCCCCCTTCACCCCGAACGACATTCAGCTCGGGGCACTTCAGGGGCCAGGCACATCTGAAAACCCCGACCTGATCGTGCTCACCGGCCCCAATGCCAGCGGCAAGAGCTGTTATCTCCGGCAGACAGGCCTACTGCAGCTGATGGCTCAGATCGGCAGCTGGATTCCCGCCAGCAGCGCCAGGCTCGGCATCACCGATCGCATCTTCACGCGGGTGGGGGCTGGCGACGATCTCGCCGCCGGCCAATCCACCTTCATGGTGGAGATGGCCGAAACAGCCAACATCCTTCACCACGCCACCCATCGCTCCCTGGTGTTGCTCGATGAGATCGGGCGCGGCACCGCCACCTTCGATGGCCTCTCCATCGCTTGGGCCGTGGCCGAATACCTGGCGGAGGAAATTGGCGCCCGCAGCGTCTTCGCTACCCACTACCACGAGCTCAATGAGCTGGCCGATCAGCTTCCCAACGTGGCTAATGCCCAGGTGTTGGTGGAAGACACAGGCAACGAACTGCGATTCCTGCACCGGGTGGTGAAGGGTGGTGCCAACCGCAGCTACGGCATCGAAGCGGCGCGTTTAGCGGGGGTACCGCCAGCGGTGGTGTTGCGTGCTCGCCAGGTGCTGGGGCGGATTGAGGCCAACAGTCACGTGGCCGTGGCCTAATCAGTAGGCCGCGTACGATTTCTCTTCCACCAGCTCAGAGCCGCACTGCTCGTTGATGCGGCGCTGCTTGATCTCCAGAATCGTGATCTTGTCGATCAGCTCTCCCACGGAGGCGGGGATCAACAGGCTTATGGCTTCACCCATGGTCATCGCTGAACTTATGAACCGACTTGGTCAAGGCTCCAGTGTGACCTGATCCAGCCAGGCGCGCCGCAGCAGCGCATTGGCCGCGGCCCCCACAAGACCAGCCCCGCCGCGGCTGCCCTCCAAACGAATCTGCGGCAAACCGCTCTTGGCCAAGTGGCGCTTGCTTTCCGCCACCCCAACGAAGCCCACTGGCATGCCGATCACCAGCGCCGGAGAAGGCGTGAGGCCGGCCGCCACCTGATCCAGCAGCAGCTCCAGAGCTGTGGGGGCACTGCCAACTAGAACGACAGCGCCTGGATGTTCCCGCAGAGCTCGCTCCATCCCGGCTGCTGCCCGCGTGCTGGCCGGTGGTGCCTTTGGTGGGGCCCAATCCAGCACGCTGTTCACGGCGTTTTGAAACGTGCGCCTGGCCATCGGTGCGACAGCGGCTGCGGCCATCGCCGTATCCGTGAGGATCGTTGCCCCAGCAGCCAAGGCCCCAAGACCTGCCGCACAAGCGCCCTCTGAAAAGTGCACATCGGCCGCAAGCGTCAGGTCGCCACTGCTGTGCACCAGCCGCAGCACCACCTCCTGCTCCAGAGGCTGCAGCGACTGGAGCGCAAAGCTATGGGACGCCTGCGGATCCGCAAGCGCAGCACGAATCAAACGGATGCTCTCGCTGAAGATCGGATGGTCGAACCCAGAACGATCAGCGGCCAAACCGGCTTCCACGCAAAGCTCTCTCCGCAGCTTGATCGGTGACGGCACGGTCGCAACCGAAAACGCTTAGAGACTGATCAAAGGAGGCGCGGAGTGCCGGCCTAGGAAAACCTCTCAAAAACATCCAGTTACGTACGCTCTGTACAAAACTCTGGATGGTCGTTGCAACGCCATGTCCAAACCGTCGGCTGCAGCGGCTCCGCTGGGGGTGGAGGAAGCGCGGCGACGGCTGCCTGAACTACTGGAACGGGCGGCGGGCGGCGAGGAGTTTGTGATCCAGCGCCACAAGAAGCCGATGGCAGCCCTGATGCCCTTGGGGGGCCAGGCACCCACGGATCCCCTGAAGCGCCAACGCCAGATCCAGAGCCTGATGGCGCTGCAGGGGAGCGGGCGCCGCTATTGGGATCCCAATCAACGCCATCCAGCAAGACCTGCTGCAACAACGCCAGCGTTCATACAGGACATCCCACAAGACAACCCAGACCAGGACGACCACAACACGAGCCGAGGCCAATTCCGCCCGAGCCAACTCGTGGAGGGGAGCCGCATCGCCCTCGATGGCAGCGCTCTTGTGGCCTTCCTGGCTGACGCCGAGGGGACCGGCAACTATCTACAGCCCTTGATGCAGGGCATCGCCCAGGGCACCTGGCAGGGGGTGATCAGCAGCGTGAGCCTGGCGCGGGTGCTGGAAGGGCCGCTGGCTCAGGGGGATGAGCTGCTGGCCCAGCGCTATGCCACCGCCTTCGCCAACCCGCAGCAGTGGCTGCAGCTCCCGGCGGATGGGGCCGTGGTGCTTGCCGCGGCTCGGCTGCAACGGCAGGAACCACACCTCGATGAAATCCGCGCGATCGAACTGGCAGCCGCCATTGCGGCCGAAGCCGCCGTGCTGGTGACCGATCACCCAGCCCTCGCCCAAACTGGCCAACGCCCGGTGCTTAGCGCCCTGCGCCTCTGATGCCGATCCACCTGCTCTGGGGCGACGACGAAGCCGCCCGCTCTCGGGCGGTGGAAACCCTGGTAGCCGAACGCACCGACCCCAGCTGGCAGAGCATCAACCTCGCCCGCCTCGACGGCAACGATGCCGCTCAGGCCTCCCAAGCCCTGGAGGAGGCCCGCACCCCGCCCTTCGGCGGCGGCGATCGCGTGGTGGTGCTGCAGCGCAGCCCGTTCTGCAATCAATGTCCGTCCGATCTGGCGGAACAGCTGGAGGCAGACCTGCCACTTATCCCTGCCAACTGCCATTTGGTGCTGGTGAGCAGCAACAAGCCGGATGCACGGCTGCGCACCACCAAAGCGCTCCAGAAGCTGGTGAAAGCCGGCGAGGCGAACGAGCAGAGCTTCCAGCTGCCGGCGGTGTGGGACGGCGCCGGCCAGATCGAGTTGGTGCAGCGCACGGCCCGAGAGCTGGGGCTGCAACTGGAGCCGGCAGCCGCCGAAGCCCTCAGCGACGCCATCGGCAGCGACAGCGCCCGCCTGGCCAGCGAACTGGAAAAGCTGGCGCTCTATGTGGGAGCCCAACCAGGTACCAAGACGCCGCAACCCCCGATCACGGCAGCGGCCGTGGAGGCTCTGGTGGGCAGCCACGCCACCAACGCCCTGCAAGTGGGCGATGCGCTGCTGGCTGGCCAGCCAGCCGAGGCGGTGGCCCTGGTGGATGCGCTGCTGGTGGCCAATGAGCCGGCTCTGCGGATCGTGGCCACCCTCTGCGGGCAGATCCGCGGCTGGCTCTGGGTGAGCCTGCTGGATCAACAGGGCGAGAGCGACGTGAACGCCATCGCCAAGGCAGCCGGTATCGGTAATCCCAAACGGATCTATGTGATGCGCAAGCAGATCCGCGGCCGCAAACCAGCCCGCTTTCTGGCGCTGCTGCGCCAGCTGCTCGAGGTGGAGGCGGCGCTCAAACGTGGCAGCGAGCCCGGCGACGCCTTCCGCGACGGCTTCCTGTTAGCCCCTTGAAAGCCCACGTACGACAATCAGCCGTTAACGCTGTATCCGCGCCGGCCCGGCGCTGCTCCCCATGGCCCTGCTGGTCCAGAAATTCGGCGGCACCTCCGTGGCCGATGTGGAGCGGATCCAAGCCGTAGCTCAGCGCATCGCCGCCAGCCGTCAGGCAGGAAACGATCTGGTGATCGTGGTGTCGGCCATGGGGCACACCACCGATGAGCTCACGGGCCTGGCCCGCGCCATCAGCAGCAACCCACCCCAGCGGGAGATGGACATGCTGCTGGCCACCGGGGAACAGGTGTCGATCGCGCTGCTGGCGATGGCGCTGAACGCTCTGGGGGTGCCAGCGGTGTCGATGACCGGGCCTCAGGTGGGCATCCTCACCGAATCCGCCCACGGCCGCGCCCGCATCCTGGAGGTGCGCACCGATCGGCTGCAGCGTCTGCTGGGCGACGGCAATGTGGTGGTGGTAGCGGGCTTCCAGGGCACCAGCAGCGGCCTGAGCGGCCTGCCCGAGATCACCACCCTCGGCCGCGGCGGCTCCGACACCTCCGCTGTTGCCCTGGCCGCAGCCCTGGGCGCCGATGCCTGCGAGATCTACACCGATGTGCCAGGGGTGCTCACCACCGACCCGCGCAAGGTGGCCGATGCCCAACTGATGGACACGATCACCTGCAACGAGATGCTGGAGCTCGCCAGCCTCGGGGCGGCGGTGCTGCACCCGCGGGCGGTGGAGATCGCCCGCAACTACGGCGTGCCCTTGGTGGTGCGCTCCAGCTGGAGCGATCAGCCCGGCACCCTGCTCACCAGCGACGCCGCCAGCCGCCGCGGTAGCGGTGAAGGCCTGGAGCTGGGCAAGCCGGTGGATGGCGCCGAGCTCGACACCGATCAAGCCGTGCTGGCCTTGGCACACGTGCCCGATCGTCCCGGCGTCGCCGCCCAGCTGTTTGAAGCACTCTCAGCGACGGGGCTGAACGTGGATCTGATCGTGCAGTCCACGCACGAAGCCGATACCCACTGCAGCGGCGATCACTGCGGCTTCACCAACGACATCGCCTTCACCGTGGCCGAGGCGCAGCTCGATCGCGCCCAGCTGGTGTGCCGCGAGGTGTTGGCGGCGATGGGCCCCGGCGCTGAGAGCGCCACCATCAGCGCCGAAGGCGGCATGGCCAAACTGAGCATCTCGGGCGCCGGGATCATGGGCCGCCCTGGCGTGGCAGCCCGGTTGTTCGACACCCTGGCGAAGGGCGGCATCAACCTCCGCTTAATCGCCACCAGCGAAGTGAAAGTGAGTTGCCTGGTGGCCGGTCATCAGGGCAACAAAGCACTGCAAGCCGCGTCCCAGTGCTTCGAGCTCAGCGAGCGGCAACTGCATCTCAACCCTCCGCCATCCGGTGCTGGAGAACCGGAGGTGCGTGGTGTGGCCCTCGATCGCGACCAGGCCCAGGTGGCCGTGCGCCGCATCCCCGACAAACCCGGCACTGCCGCAGCCGTGTGCCGTGTGCTCGCCGATGCGGGCATCAGCCTCGACGCCATCGTGCAGTCGGAGCGCAGCCATGGGAGCGGCGATCAACAGAGCCGCGATATGGGCTTCTGCCTGAAGCGCGACGATCTTGAACGTGCTCGCACGGCCCTGCAACTGCTGCTCAATCAGTGGCCCGGCGCCAGCTTCGAAGAAGGCATGGCCATCGCCCGCATCAGCGCCGTGGGTGCCGGCATGCCCTGCACCACAGGCACAGCGGCTCGGATGTTCCGCTCCCTAGCGGAGGCCGGCGTGAATATCGAGATGATCGCCACCAGCGAGATCCGCACCAGTTGCGTGGTTCCGGAAGCAGATGGGGTGAAGGCCCTACAGGTGGTGCATGCCGCGTTCCGCCTGGGCGGCGCGGTGAAGCACCAGGCCCAGGGCACCGAGGCGCCGGTCGGATGAGCTGATGCCCTGGGCCCGACACCGACTTCCCCTCATCGCAGCAGCCCTGTTAGACGCAGTTGGTCTTGTTTGTCTTGCACTGATTGATCAAGCCCCCCACAGTCGACTTCTCATCCCCGAGAGAACGTCAATCCTGATATTAATAACTATCTACTGCAGCTTGGGCTGGCTGCTCGGATCTTACACATTATTGAAGCTGAAGACCGTGACATGGATACAGGTACTTGCAAGACTAGGAAGCACGGCCATAGCAAGCATTAGCGCTGCTGCTGTATTTGGCTATCTATTTAGACTACAAATTACTAGTGATCTTTTCTTCCGCAGCAATCTGATCCCGCTTTTCTTGCTGCTCAGTGTCTGGAGCGGCTTAGTGCGACTGCTTCTACGCACCATAAGACCGAACGACAGCCAATCACATTGGCACATCATAGCCCTTCCCAAAGAGATCCCATGCCTAACAGAGGAATGGAAAATGAGTCATCTAGCCTTGGAACAACTACCTGAGATCACACAACTAACTGAAGGCTTCACCACAGCAGAGATTCTAGATGGCGAAGCCTTAGCTTTAACTGCTGGTGTCATTAACGATATTTCGTTACAGAGTTTTTATCAGGAGTCTGTCAATCGCGGACAACCTGTCTTTTCGATCGTCGAGCTAGCCGAACAAGAACTTCAACGTATTCCTAGTCGATGGGTCGCAAACCAGTGGCTTCTGTTCTCTTCCACCATCGATGGACAGCGCACAAGCATTCACAAGCAATTCAAACGATATGCCGATGTCTTAGTGAGTATAATTCTCCTCGCTGTTTGCGCACCACTACTAATAATAGCTCTGACCTTGGTAAAACTTCATGACGGAGGACCTATGATTTATCGACAGGAAAGATCAGGCCTTTTTGGTCAACGCTTCAATATTCTCAAAATTCGAACCATGAGCATCAATTCCGAATCTGATGGGGCTCAGTGGGCACAGAAAAATGATCAAAGAATCACACCAGTTGGCTATTGGTTACGCCGTACCCGTCTCGATGAAGTTCCACAGCTAATTAATGTATTAAGGGGCGAAATGAGCCTGATCGGGCCACGACCAGAACAACCTGATTTAGAAAAAATACTTGAGAATAAAATTCCTAACTACAAACTTCGTCATTGGATGAGGCCTGGATTAAGCGGCTGGGCCCAAGTAAATATTCCTTACGCTTCCAGTATAAAAGATTCAGATATAAAGTTAAGCTATGACCTATTCTACCTGCGAAACGCTTCACTCTGGCTAGATCTATTGATATTATTCAAGACAATCAAGATAGTTCTCAAGGCAGCTGGTCGTTAGAAAGAATCTTAGAATATCTAATTAATATATCTACGATTTAAAGACAAGCTGCAATACCCTTAGGCTCAAGCATCAGCTTGCTTCCGCTCACGCTTTCATCCATCTCGATCGGATAGGAACCATCGAAGCAGGCGGTGCAGAAGTGGGAGGCATTGGCCTGGGCCGCTTCCACCATGCCTTCCTTGGTGAGATAGGCCAGAGAATCCACGCCCAGGTGAGCGGCGATCTCCTCAAGGGTGAGGCGGGCGGCGATCAGTTGGTCCTGGGTGTCGGTGTCGATGCCGTAGAAGCAGGGGTGCGTCACCGGGGGTGAGCTGATGCGCATGTGCACCTCGGTGGCACCGGCATCACGGATGGCGGCCACCAGCTTGCGGCTGGTGGTGCCGCGGACGATCGAGTCGTCGATCACCACCACGCGCTTGCCGGCGAGCACATCCGGCAGGGGGTTGAGCTTCACGCGGATGCCGGCCTCGCGCATCGCCTGGGTGGGCTGGATGAAGGTGCGACCCACGTAGCGGTTCTTGATCAGGCCGTCGCCGAAGGGGATGCCGCTGTACTGCGAATAGCCGATCGCCGCGGGGATCCCGGAATCGGGCACGCCGATCACGATGTCGGCCTCCACAGGAGTTTCGCGAGCGAGCACTTCACCGATGCGTACCCGGTAGCTGTAGAGCGATTCACCGAAAAAGCGGCTGTCGGGCCGGGCGAAATAGATCATTTCGAACACGCAGAGCTTGGCCGGCTCTGTAATCCAGCGGCTGCGCGAGGGTTCGGAATCGCCAAGGCGGAAATGCATGATCTCGCCGGGCTCGACGTCGCCATCGAAGCTGGCGCCGATGATGTCGAGCCCGCAGGTTTCGCTGCTCACAACCCACTGGGCTTCGCTGATCTCGCCCATGTGGCCGAACACCAACGGGCGGATGCCATGGCCATCGCGCAAGGCATACAAACCCTCCGGTGTGCCGATCACCAGGCTGAAGGCGCCCCGGCAGCGGCTGGCGGCTTCGCGGATCGCCGCATCCCAGACCAGGCCCTGATTCACCGCATGCTGAATCGCGAAGGCGATCAGTTCTGAATCAGTGGTGGAGGTGAACTCCACTTCCGGAATATCCGCGGCGATGGCTTCCCGCAGTTCGCCGGCATTCACCAGATTGCCGTTGTGGGCAAAGGCCAGCGGGCCGAGGCGCGTGTTGAGCAGCACCGGCTGGGCATTGCAGGCCTTGCTGCTGCCCGTGGTGGAGTATCGGTTGTGGCCAATGGCCAGCTGGCCGGGCAGGCGTTCGAGCACGCTCTGGTCAAACACCTGGCTCACCAGGCCCATGTCCTTGTGCATGCGCACCTTGGGGCCTGAAGCCTCACCGGGCTGCGCATCGAAGACTGCGATCCCGGCCGACTCCTGGCCGCGGTGCTGCAGGGCGTAGAGGCCGAAGTAGGTGAGGTTGGCGACCGGCTGATCGGCAGCCAGAACAGCAAACACGCCGCAGGCCTCTTCGGGCTTGTCGGGCCGTTCACAGCTGAGCTCTTGAGCGGTGGGAAGTGAGCCGGAGTGCACGTCGGTCACTGCTGTTCCCACCTTTTGGTCTGATTCAGCATTGTGCATCAGCGGCATGGTCGTGCTGGGGCGTGAACTCAGGCTGTGGGCGGGAGATCCACACCCATGCGGCGCGGAATCGCCTGCTCGAACTGGGCCGCCAGCTGTGCCACCGGCAGGTTGAGCAACGGCACACCCGCCTGCTGGATTTGCAGCTCGGCCTCTGAGGCCACCACACCCAGGCACTGGGCCGGAACGCCAGCCGCATCCAGTGCCTCTTGCCAGGCAACGGTCTGCGCTGGGGCCACGCTCACCAGGATGCGGGCGCCGCCTTCGGCGAACAACAGACGATCCATGCGGACAGCGCTAGCGGGGATCTCCAGATGGGCACCGAGGCCGCCGGCGATGCAAGCTTCCGCCGCGGCCACCGCCAGGCCACCATCGCTGAGGTCGTGGGCCGAGCGCACCAGGCCGGCGGCGATCGCCTGGCGCAGGAAGCCCTGCACCGCGCGCTCCAGCGCCAGATCAATCTCGGGCGGGCGCCCCGTAACGGCTCCATGCACCTGCTCCAGGTAGCTGCTGCCGGCCAGGCTCAGGCGGGGATCGGCGGGAGCATCGCCTGCCTCTAGAGGCACCCCCAGCAGCCAGATCGCGTCGCCGGCCTCCCGCCAGGCCTGGCCGCGCACATGGACCAGATCGTGCACCAGGCCCACCATGCCCACCACGGGGGTGGGGTGGATTGGCTGCATGCGCCCATCCGGCAAGCGGGTTTCGTTGTAAAGGGAGACGTTGCCG